>Ga0209090_10000489_pt1 | contig 24710 bp, 29 predicted proteins | sample ArcticOcean_MG_C_9_FD_187432 | JGI IMG/M metagenome (GOLD analysis project Ga0209090, IMG submission 187432) | Marine microbial communities from western Arctic Ocean - ArcticOcean_MG_CB2_152 (SPAdes) (version 2) | ecosystem: Environmental > Aquatic > Marine > Oceanic | place: Arctic Ocean... | reverse complement strand
TTCTGTATCTGCGTTTTTTTCTGTATCTGCGTTTTCTTCTGTATCTGCGTTTTCTTCTGTATCTGCGTTTTCTTCTGTATCTGCGTTTTCTTCTGTATCTGCGTTTTCTTCTGTATCTGCGTTTTCTTCTATATTATTATCATTTAAATCTGTTATAACACACGTATATTTTTCTGCAATATCTATAGTATCTTTATCGTTCACATTTTTTGGAGAATATTTTGTTTGTTTGTTTGAAGATACTTCTGCAGCGCGTGGATCTGAAGTTTCAGATTTATCTTCTTTGCCATTAGTTTCTACGGTGTAATTTAATTTCTCTTCGTCTGGTGATAAACCAAAGACAAATAAAATTAATGATGTAGTAATTGACATCATAACAAATGGTAAAAATACAATAAACCATGACAATATTGTTAAACCTCTTTCACATAAAATATTTAAAATTATAAAAAACATTATCATGACTATGAATTTTATAAGAGCAGTGTTATATAAGTTTTTAAATATGTCTATTATAATTTGAACTAAAGAAAAGGCAATAAATATTATTGCCGGAGAACACTTATCTTTTATAATCATATTATATTATAAAGTTATATTAAAAAAATTTAGGCTTGCCATTTTTATATACACCAACAATTTCTCCAACATCTTCATCTTCCAAAATACTATAAATATTACCATTTGATGTATTATTTGTATAGTAATCTTTACTTTCAATTTCTACAATTTCCACCTCCTCTTCCTCCTCTTCCTCCTCTTCCTCCTCGTCTTTCTCCTCTTCCTCCTCTTCCTCCTCTTCCTCCTCTTCCTCCTCTTCCTCCTCGTCTTTCTCCTCTTCCTCCTCTTCCTCCTCTTGCTCCTCCTCTTCCTCTTCTTCCTCCTCTTCCTCCTCTTCCTCCTCTTGCTCCTCTTGCTCCTCCTCTTCCTCCTCTTCCTCCTCTTGTTCCTCTCCCTCCTCTACTTCTTCGTCTACTTCCTCCTCTTGTTCCTCTCCCTCTTCCTCCTCTTCCTCCTCCTCTTCCTCCTCCTCTTCCTCCTCTTCCTCTTCCTCCTCTTCCTCCTCCACCTCTTCCTCCTCTTCCTCCTCCACCTCTTCCTCCTCCACCTCTTCCTCTTCCGCCTCCTCCTGTTCCTCCTCCTGTTCCTCCTCCTGTTCCTCCTCCTGTTCCTCCTCCTGTTCCTCCTCCTGTTCCTGTTCCTCCTGTTCCTGTTCCTCCTCATTTTCATTTTTTCCATTCTCGCTAAATTTATTTAAATATAATTCTGTATCAACCTCATCTTTAACAACAATTATTTCCGGTTCCTTTTTAATTGGGTGAATTATTTCTATCTCGTCGTCGCTGCAATTATTTTTTTCTTTAATTGTCATTTTTATGGATTCTTTCTTTTTTACATAATCTGGATACATTGCTCGCACACCAATTAATTCTATCTCTTTGCTGGCCAATTGTGTCTTTAAATCCATATTTTCTTTTATCAACCGTTGATAGTCTGGAAGTTGTTTCAAAATTACAGAAACTGCATCGTATTGTTCTTGACTATGGTTCATTTCTTCTACAAATGGATATATTACTTTTTTTATGGTTTCTAATAAATTATTATTTAATTCGTTTGCAATTACATCTAATTTATTATCTAAATTAATACAAAATTTACTATCACTGGAATAGCTCATTACTATATATTTGGTAATTCGTTTAATATAATTTAAAAAATATTATATTAAATATTATATGGCAGTTGATAAAAAAGTAATTGATCTAATTATTAGACAAACTAATTACGATGAAACCGAAGCAATGAACAAATTATTAGAACACGATAATGACTATTTAAAAGTTATTAAAAATTATATGAACCCAACTAACATTAAAGCATCTAATCACATTGATAATCGTCCAAATAAAACCACAAATCAACTGATGTACGGCGAATTTAGAAATTTAATGGACGAATCAGCTAAAAATTATCGTATAAAAAAAGAGAAAGAGGATAAAATCAATCAAATAATTCAAAATATAAATATTGAAAAGGAAAAAGAAAAGGAAAGGGAAAAGGAAATAAATAATATTCAAAAGGAATGAAATGTAATTTAATTCCGTTTATAAATTAAAATTAGTAGTTAAAATATCATTTTTTGATTGTTGTGTCACATTATTATTAATAAATAACATATTACTATCATTATTATTAAATAAAAAATCATCATTGTCCTCATGTAATTCCGGTAAATTACGAGCCAGTGGTTTATCCACTATAATTATAAATCTTTCTGTATTGAATAAACTTCTATATTCACTAATACTCAAATTGCCCTGATACTTTGATAATGTATAATATGGATTTGGTGCTGGTTTTATATTTTTTTTGTAATCATAAACTTTACAATATAAATAATTTAGTAAAGAATACCTTTCAAATTTAATACTCGAGTCTATCTGCTCATTAAATAAATGAGATGTAGCACATTCGGGACTACAAAAACACCCATAACATTGATAGGTACCATTTAATTCATATTTAGGTATATAAATTAGCGGATTATCAAAATCACACGTGCACCAAAAACAAGCTGAACGTTTGTCAGATACATCGTTAGTGTTTAAGTAAAATGAAAGTTTTCTTAATTTTTCCCAAACTGCTTTCTTACTTGAAATATTTTTTTTTTCTACTGTTTCTTTTCTTACTATTTTATTATTCACAATATTGCTATCACAATATTTATCTTCATTGGAATCGTCATCTGAACTATTATTATTATTATTTTTATTTAAAACAAATATATTTTCGTTATTATTAAAATCGTAACTGTTTATTTTATCATTATATATTTTATTCAAATCTCCCTTATTACACTTTAAATGCAGTATAATATTTTCTATAATTTTAATATTATTATCACTATTTGGTTTAATTTCGGTAATAATTTTTCCACCTTTGGGTTTTCTTCCACGTTTTTTAGGAGGTGGTTTTTCAATCTCTACTTTATTTTTTTTTGCTCGTGGCATTTTATATTAATTAACATAGTAATTTAAATAGTTTTAATATATATTAAAAAAAGATATTAACAAAAATATTAACAAATACTAATTCTCATTTATAGTATTATAACATTTTCTACACATCGGTTTGTAAATATCATTTCCAATTACCTGTTGTTCGATATTATCGGTTATTCTGTGAGTAAATATTGCCGGTCTTTCTTTACATTCCGAACAAATAGCACTGTATTTTTTTACTTTATCACTGTATGGTATTAGTTCTAAAAAATTATCAAAACTCTTCCTCTTATAATCGCCATCTAAACCGCATATATATACGTGTTTATTATACTTATTAACCGATATATTTACCCATTCATTAATATCTTTAAAAAACTGACCTTCATTTATTAAAATAACTTTCGAGTCTTTAAATATATCAGTTACTTGATCATTTTTTATATCAGATATATCTTCTAATTTTTGTAACATATGGCAAGGTATATTAATTTTGTCATGTGTGGAAATACTATTATCGGAATACCTGGTATCATGCAAATAATTTATGGTTAAAATATCTATATTACAATATTTGAATTTATTGTATAATTTAACTAATTCTGTTGTTTTACCTGACCACATCGGTCCTAAAATAATTTCTAAATAACCGGTATCGTTTATCATTATGCTATGTTATATTATATATTCTATATAAAATATATAATATTTTTTGTTTAATATTTTTTGTTTAATATTTTTAAATCAATTATTGTGAATCAATTATTTAAATAAATAAATATTATAATTATAATGACTACGATAGTAAATAATTCAAAACCATGGGTAGAAAAATATCGTCCAAATATATTAAATGATATTGTTCTTGATAAAACCAACAAAAATATATTAAATAATATACTTAAAATGAATTATTTACCAAATATTTTATTACATGGTCCACCTGGAACAGGCAAAACTACGACTATTATAAATTTAATAGAAGAACTCCAAATTCTAAATAATAACAAAAATAAAAGTCTAATTATTCATTTAAATGCTTCTGATGAGCGCGGCATTGATGTAATCCGAAACCAAATATATCAGTTTGTAAATTCAAAAAATTTATTTGTAAAAGGGGTAAAAGTTATTATATTGGATGAAGTAGATTATATGACAAAATCAGCTCAGTTAGCATTAAAAAACTTATTAATAAATATAAATACTTATGATAATATTCGCTTTTGTTTAATATGCAATTACATATCGAGAATTGATGAATCGCTGCAGAATATTTTTATAAAATTAAAATTTAATCAATTGCCTGAAGAAAATATTATTAATTTTTTACAAAATATTATTTCAAAAGAAAATTTAACTTATACTAATGAACAACTAATCTCTATACAGAATTTTTATAAATCAGACTTGCGAAGCATGATAAATCATATACAATTAAATATGAATAATACGAAAAATTGTGGATTTATAACTGATGATATATTTGTTACCTTAACACAACATTTTAAAGAGTATAATAATTACGATAAAATATCTAATTATATAGATAATGTAATTGTTAAATATTATATTGATATTAATAAAATAATAATATCTTATTTAAACTTTGTTATACGAAATAAAGATATAATTATTACCAAACCATTTTTAAAATTAGTTGAATACATTACACATCATAATGATAAAGGAGCTACTATAAAAAAATACTTTATTTTATCTTTGAACGACTATATATCATCATTGTAAAATTTTTATTATTATTTTATTATTTTATTATTTTAAATAATTGAAGTATATTTAAAGAATATCTATATAAATAGATAAACAACTATGGACAATTTAAATTCTATCGATAATGATTGGATGAATTTTGTTCAAGGTAATTATAATACAAATATTTTAAATATTAATAAAGATTTAAATGATCAAAGTAACGCAAATAACTATAATGAAACCGGTGATAAAATAACCGCTCCTAAAAGCAGCAATCTTTATATATCTACGAAAACACAAATATCATATCTATCAACGTGTATTGACCTTAAAAAATATTTTTGGAAAATGCCCGTGATACCATATTACTGTGAAAAAGAGGGCATTATAAAAAAACAAATGAAATTTAACTCTCAAAATAAAGAAGAGTTAAAAGATATTACGGCAAACATACAGGAATATAAGAATAAAAATATTTATGTTGATGAATATATAATAACAAATATTGATAATCCTGAAGGTAGAGTAAAATTTAAGGACGTCCGAAAAATTAGTATTGGTATCAATAAAAAAGATTTGATTAGTTATAGATGTAAAAAGAAAAGCGCATTTTACAATTGTTTTGTTGTTATTATTAGAATAAAAATGGGAAAAATATTTAAAGATTTTCACGTGAAGGTATTTAATACAGGAAAGTTAGAAATACCAGGAATTCAACATAATAGTTCATTATCTAAAATTCTTGATATATTGGTAAACACTTTAAATTCATTAAATATTGTTAATGAAAAGATTACTTATAATGATAATAGTGAAACGGTTTTAATAAATTCAAATTTTAATTGTGGATACTTAATTGATAGAGATAAACTTTATGATTTATTGAAAAATAAATATAGTATTAACAGTTCATATGATCCTTGTTCATATCCGGGTATTCAGTGTAATTTCTTTTATGATATAAGGGTAGATAAGCAAACGGGCATTCAGCCACCAGTTGATAAATCGAAAGATAAGAAAACTATAGCAAAAGAAAATAAAGCAATAACAAATGAAAATAAAACAATATTTAAAGTATCTTTTATGATTTTTCGCACAGGAAGTGTGCTTGTAGTAGGTAGATGTGACGACATTATGATAAATGAAATCTATTTGTTTATTAAAGATGTTCTTTCTAAAGAATATGACAATATTAATATTAATAATGAGATGACAGATATAGATAAACAGTCTAAAAATAAACGTTTATGTAAGAAAAAAAAACTTAAAATTAATACAAATTATTTTATTAATAACATAAACATTTCTGTTACATAATTATCTCTGTAAATATTTTTTTTATAATAAATATTTTTTTTTATAATAATTTTTTTTTTTATAATAAATATATTAATAAAAATATATTTATTTTGTGTATAAGTATTTAAAGTAATAGTATTTAAAATATTATATAATATAAATGAGTGAAGAAAATTTACAACAATATAAATCGCCGTGCAGTGATTGTTTACAACATTGTGCGAAGCTAGCCGTTGTTGAAGACAAACCAATTATGTTTGATTACTGGACAGATTCACAAGAAGGAAAGTGTTTAATTGGTGTTAAAGATGATAATGAAAAATTATTGGTTAAAAGTGAGGACGAATATACATCTCCAATAACTAAAATTTATAAAGTAGGTACTGAATATATTATATCTACCGAAAACTCTTTATACGTTGTATCTGCGGATATTCCAAACAAAAAAATATCATAAGTATAATTAATTTACAATATATTTTATAAATTAATTATATTAATTATAATTATAATTAATTTATAAAATATTTTCCAATTTTTCTATTATATCTTTGCTTAATTTTTTTGGAAATAAAACATTAAAACATATAATTAAATTGCCTTTAACTTTATCTCTGGACATTCCTAAATTTTTTATTGTTTTTTTGTAATTACTTGATATAACATTACCATTATGATTATCTATTTTAAATATTCTATCGTCTAAATAATCGATTTCAAATGTAAAACCACATAACGCATCTTTTAAAGAAATATCCTTATTAAAAATTAGATCCATTCCTTCTCTTTGAAAGCATGTATCATTTATTATGTTAATAAAAATTTTAACATCTCCTTTATTAAAATCATCTAATACATTACCCTTTTCGCGAATAAAAATCATTTCGTTACTATCTATACCACTATGTATTGATAAATATAAGGTTTCCTTTTCATTATGTTTTATTGTATTTGCACAAATCCATCTCTCTATTTCTATTGGTTTTTTGCAACCAGTGAACGCTTCTTGTAACGTAATCGATATTTTTTTTATAATTGGTGGAGGCTTGCTCATCATATTATTAAACTTCTCACTATTAAATATACTATTTTTATTATTCAACATATCGTTCATTGCACCATTTAAATCAAACACGTTACTATTAACATTACTGACTCTGGTGTTATTAATACCTGCCCGATTTAACATGTCCATAAAATTTTCGGCTTTAAAATCGTTATTCGTTCGCATATTTCTCACATTTCTCACATTTTGTATATTTTGCAAATCATATATGCGCTTTCTATCTTTATCATTTAACACTCCATATGCCTCATTCACTTTTTTATATTTTTCTGTTAAAATTGCGTTATCTTTCGTTCTATCAGGATGTAATTCTAATGATAGACGCCTGTAAGCTTTTTTTATAATATCTGTCGTTGCGCCTGTTTCTATACCCAATATAGAATAATAATTATCGGGCGACATAATACTATTTATTAGTATTTAAAAAATATGTATATAAACTTAAATGTATAAAGTTAATTATATAATTTAATTATGGATACACCATTTATTTATAAATATCAACCTAAAACAATAAATGATTTCTATATTAATAATGATTTATTAAACCTACTAAATAATTTGATTTCCATTAATAATTTAAATATATTATTAATCGGAAATTATGGTTCGGGCAAAACATCATTGATAAAAGTTTTAATTAATACATATTATGATAATAAAGTTAATGATGATGATATATTAAATATAAATACTATTAAAGAGCCTGGTATTACATATTACAGAACAAATGTTAAAAATTTCTGCCAAACTAAATGTTCTATCAAAGGAAAAAAAAAGTTTTTAATTTTAGACGATATTGATATTGTTAATGAACAAAGTCAACAGGTATTTCGAAACTATATTGATAAATATAGCAATAATATAAATTTTATTGCTTCATGTAATAATTTACAAAAAGTAATAAAGAGTATTCAGTCAAGATTAATTACAGCTGTGTTAAATAATTTAGAAAATAAATTATTACTTAAAATATTAGAAAATATATGCTGTAAAGAAAATATTAACATTAACAATGATATTAAAATTTTTTTAGTAGAAAATTCAAATAACTCTATAGTTACAATTATAAATAATCTTGAAAAAATTAAACTTTTAACAAATGATAATGATAATGATATTTTTACAATTGAAACAATAAGTGAAATATGCAATAATATTTCTTTTGAAACAATGAAAACGTATCTTGAATTGTGTAAAAAAAAAGATTTACAAAATTCAATAAATTTATTATATGATATTTATGATAAAGGTTATTCTGTTATTGATATATTAAACGTTCTTTTTATTTATGTTAAGAATAGTATTTTATTAAATGAAAATGAAAAATACAATACAATCACTTTAATTAGTAAATATATTACTATATTTTATAATCTTCACGAAGATGAAATTGAATTAGCAATTTTTACAAATAACATGGTTGAAATACTCGATAGTTGATTTATAATTTTATATTAATTGCAAAGTAAAATATATTTTCCTAACATTGTATCGCTTAATAGCACCTGTTCAACGGATAATCTTGAAAACCATTGATATTTTGTTCTTTTTAAAATTTCTTCATCCGGTATATACAAACCATACGCATGATCAATAAGTTCGAAATATGTATTGCCCATTAATTTATCTAACGACACTTTAATATTATCTACATCACATAAACCAAGATATTGATTTGGTATTATATTGGTATTTTTATTGTAATGAAACCAATTTTTGTCATATTCTAAAAATTTATTTTCTGATGTAAAATCAGCAGAATTTAACTTTTCGAGATACAATATATAATCTTTCATAACGCTACTATCTTTTGCGCATCCTAAAAATTTTACATTAGATTTATTATCTTTTCTTAATAAATTAAAATCGTTTACCAAAATCTTATTATTTTTAATACCATTTTCATATAAATCAATTAGACTGGTATAGCATACAAACGAATTTGGTACCAATAAACCACCATAAATATATAATATTTGCGATAAGGCTAATTTTCTAATATTTGTTTTTAATGGCTCTGCTATTAAACTAATATCGATATTCCAATCAGGTATTAATTTTGTAAAAACATTATCGTCGATTACACATATATTAAAATCATCACCGCATTTATTTATTACGGATTTAATAGTTATATATTTGTATGGTTGATTCATACATTTTGTATTTCTTGATCCGAAACTACTCCAATTATTAGAATTAATTTCAAAAGAATTATGTATCCACAAATAAGGTTTATCGCTTTTTGCTAAAGAATTATCATTTAATAAATATTGATTTACTACCTTGTAATGATTTGAGTTTTCCTCTTGTAAATAATTTTCTTTAAAATTATTATACAATTTACTTAATAACATTAAAACTAAAAACATAAATACATAATTTATGTAATTCATATATTTCATATAATATTATGTAATATAATTTAATATAATTTAATATTACCTAACATTATCTACTATATAAATAAACACTTATCAAATGTGTTGTTATTTATTACACGTATTATCGTGTTAATAATTTAAAATTATTAATAAAGTCTTGATTTTTTTTTTCTATAATTTCATCCTGTTTAACCAATTTATATATTCGTTTTATATCTTCTTTTTCCTGGCTTTTATATTTATTATTTAATATTTCTTTTGACTCTTCTTGTGTTTTGGGTCTGTTATCTTGTTTCTCTCTATATAATTTAAGATCGTTATCGTTATTAAAATGTTTTCTTGCTTTATAATCTTCTTGTGTAACAGGTATAACTGTTTCCGTGTGAGCCTTATATAAATCTTCATATTGTAAACTACTAAATATACCCGTTTGATAACATTCTATATTATCATCTATTAATTCGTTATAACCGTTGCTATCACCATCGCCACCCAACTCTTTTATATCATGTTTAACTATCAAAGCCCGCGCTTTGGATTTTTTATTTTCTATTGTTCTGTGCAAATCTTGTTTTGATGTTTCAGAGTAATCCATATCTTCATCAGATGTTAGCCAATCACCATAACCGTTGTCTTCTTTCACATTTAATTTATCAAATAATTCATTAAATATTTTATTAAAATCTTCTTTTTTAGAAACTTTTTTTAATAATTCTTTATTATCGTCATCTTCATTTAATATATATGTTGTTGATTTTTCTCGTTTCTCTCTTGTATTATAAATAGCATAAATTATTTTGTATGCTTTTGTAAAAAATAAAAAATATTCTTTTGATAATTTACTCTTATCTGGATGTGTTTGTAAAACATATTTTTTTACTCTTTTTAAATCGTCGTGATTAAAATCATAGTCTATCTTAAATAGATTTAATATATCATCCAATTCATAATTATCTATGTTCAAATCGATATTCATTATATAAATTTATATATAATGAATCTAATTATTTAAATTAATTTAACGTCGAAGCCTTATCTCTTGTATGATTCATGAAGTCTGTAACCTTTCTCTCGTCAGAACCACTTACAGAACGGTCTGGCACATACCAAAGATTCTCTTCCTTTTTTATATCTCCGTGGAAAGCAAATAGCGTGGGAACACCAGTTAACATTTTTTTTGTTTTAAATACCATATATAAGTCCAATGACTCGTCAATATCTATTTCTACTATAATCACATTTTCAGGCATTTCTTTATATTTTTTCTCTACTAATGGTTTAATTTTTTTACAGGGTTTACACCATTCTGCTGAAAATTTTACTAATAATACCTGTTTATTACTCATTTTCTGCAATAAATCTTTAAATTCATCCACAGTCAAATCTTCTGCTATTTCGCGTTCCGACATTATTATATATATAAAACTATATTCTTTAAACAATTTAACCAATCTTCATTAAATTGACTTAAATATAATAAAAAAAATATAATATATAGCAATGAAAATAATGTCTTTCATAATGGTTGCAGGATGTTCGCGTCTTTCACATCACCCAATAATAAATTTGAACACAATTTATTCTCCAAACAAAATTAATAATACTAATTACGTAATAGCGATTAATTTACATAAGAGAAAAAGAGTTATGCAAATGATATTTAATGAGTATAATAACGCCGGTTATTATAAATGTTATTTTTGTAATGGACGTGGTTATGTTCCTTGTAGTAAATGTAAAAATTATCTATGTATTGATTGTGAAAACACTGGTTATAAACCATGTAATATATGTCGTGGCGATGATTCGGGTGGCCCAAGACCAAGAAGTTTTCTACTACCAACATACTCTCACGAAAATATGTTGCCTGTATAAAATAAATATTGAAATACTTAATTTATATAATAATTATTAAACACATAATAATGGCATGATTGTATTTTCTAATTCATCTATTGATAAATGAGGAAATTCTATATGTGATTCCCAAAAATATTTACAAAACGCCCAATTAATGTTGTGTGTATCTGTATAGATTTCTTCAAATTTTTCTAACAATACTTGTTCTATTTTATTAGGTAATAAATATAAATTTTTCTTTGGTAATACATAACTTAATTGAACTAACGGAGAGACAGATGTGTTATTATTTTCTTTTATAAAAGTGGTATCAAAGTATGGTATATATTTTGATAAATCATTTAGTAATGGCGGATAATTATAGTTATATTTCCATCGCCAATCAACACATCCGGTAGTGTAATATTTAAGCGTCCACTCCAATCCTTCCAAATAATTTATCGATATTTGTTTTCGTCTATCATCGTCTATATCTATTTTAAATAATTTGTTATAATATCTCTCTTGCCAGTGTTTTTCATACGGATTAATATATTGTTCTATACTACGATCCAGCATAGGTACCGAAACAAATCTATCGCTCTCTTCCATTTTTCTATTCATAATATTTTTACTCTGTTTTGTGCGTATTTTATATTCATTGTGCATCAATACCTCTTCGGTATTTGCTATTTCTATCATTATTTTTCTAAAATTTTTCCATATAATTTTAGAACCATTTACTATATTATCATTGCTATTACCAATTACCTTTTTATACACACATAATATGGTATCTATACCAGTAGTTCTAATATTTAACGCTGGAAAGTGTGGAAGAAAATCATTTCCCAATAAAAAACAAAGGAATATGTAATCAAATATTCTATTTTTCTTTTGTTTCGTATCTGGTTCTTTATTATTATTTAATTCAAGTGATAATACTTTGCCAAATAATGGAATGTCTATTATATAATTTTTGTTTGGTTCAAGCGTTTTATCTATTGTTTTAATGAAATGTGGTGTCTCTCTAAATAAAAACATTGATGGTGCTATGTGTAAGTGATTTAATGTCAACATAATTAAATCGGCATCCAGCCCATATATAACTGTTGTGCTTGTCCTATGATACTCTTGGTTATTTCTTATAAATTCATATATTTTATGTTCTCCCTCACCTATTTCATTTGATGTGGAAATAATAATTTTTTTAACATTAAATTTCTTACTATTTTTAAAAAACTTATTTATCTTATCACTTAGTTTAGACATAAATTTAGTTCCAGGTGTAATAGCACTTGTGTTCCAATTGTTTTTAATGATTTCTTCCTTTGTTAATTTATTTAAAATATCCGTTTCAAAAACCGATTTGTATCGCCGATTTCTCTGTTGCTCTAATTTTGCAACAGGTGCTACACCATCAAATGCAATAAATACATTTGTATCCGGCGATATTAATTTAATATAAAAAGAAATCTTATTGCAAATTAAATTAATTAAAATGTTTTCAAAATTATCATTATCTGTAAAATTATCTATTTCTCTAATAGAATCATAGACTATCGAATTACAATCTAAATATAAATTATTTATTTGAAAAGTTTTTTTATTAAAAACTTTTATTATATTTCTATGATTTTTAACAATATATGAAAAATAACTTGGTATGCCCATAATAATAATAATAATATAAAATTTTTAGATTGTTTATTTAAATATTTTATACAATTTTTTGTTATATAATGTTTTACTATGCTATTTTTAAAATAATATTTATATATTATATAAATGGCTATTAAATTTAGTTTATATAATATACCCAAGATTATTTCCACTTTATCTCCATTTCTAATATCATTTTTCTTTTTAATATCATCAATATTAGATCAGAACTTAAAAGGATTCGTATATTTGATTGGTGTGATATTGGCATCATTTTCAAATGTTTTCTTGCTACAACACTTTACTACCGATGACCTTATACAAGCAGAAAAATCTAAACCAATGTCTTGTGGACTACTTGAATTTCCGTGGATTGTTCCTCAAACAAGTGTTCCGTGCACGAATACAATATTTCATACATTTACACTATCGTATTTGATAATGATGATGCAGCATAACAGTAAGTATAATCCATCATTACTAATATTTTTATCTATTATATTTGTTATTGATATCGCATCTCGATTTAATCCAACAATTAGTACCAAAAATTGTACGACAAAACTTGGAATATTTATTGGTGCTATTATTGGCATTCTTTATGGTATTATTTGGTTTACAATATGGTGGGCGGCAGGTATTAAAGAGGTATTATACTATGACGAATTATCAAGTAATAATGTTAAATGTGTAAAATCAAAAACGAAATTTACATGCAGAAAAAAACAAAAAACAGCAACAACAAGTTAGTTAAATAAATTTCTATTTTTTGAAATATAACTTTTAAATTTATTTATACATTGTTGCTTTGAAAAACTATTTTGTTTCATTCCCTGATATCCGGTTCCATTTTTATAACTCCACACATTAATAAAATATTTAACCATATTATCCGTATTAGCTTTATCGTATAATTTATTATGCTCTTCCATAGTGAATATATTAGAATTGGTCATTCTGTTAACTTCATTATGGAATGTGAACATTATTATAATCAAATTATCTTTTGTTTTAATATTATTATCATTTACTTTTGCTAAAAAACGCATTGCATGTTCTTTACATATCGGACACGGTAAATGATTGCAAAAATTTTTAAAATGGTTATACAGTATTTTTACTTGTTGTTCATTATCATGTTTTAATTTATATGATAATGTATGAAATAAATACCATGTAGCAGTTCCCCAAATTTCTTTTTTTACCATACTAATATAATATAAAGATTATTATTTATTTTATATAATGAACTACGTAATAGAAGATGATATAAATTTTTTTGATTTATTAAAAAAAAATACACACGATGATGAAAATGATGTATGTTTAATATCAGGTTCTGTATTACACGAGAATCATATAACATTAGAATGTTCACATAAGTTTAATTATGTGCCTTTATATAATGAAATTAAAGAAAAAAAATTATCATATAATCCAAATAACTTTAAAAGGTTAAAACCATACCAGTTAGAATGTCCTTACTGTCGCAAAACAATTAATAAATTAATACCATATATACCCAAATATAAAGGCGTTGAAAAAATAAATGGTGTTAATAATCCGAAAGAATATTGTATGAAATGCAATGATTGTGAATGGATTTTTAAGTCTGGAAAACAAAAAGATAAACCTTGTAATAAAAATGCTTTTCATAGCGAATTTGGTTTATTGTGTGAAACTCATTGGAAAAATAAATTAAAAACATCAAAAAAGAAGGAATTATTAAATAGTATTATTTGGACCGATGAATTGGAAAAATCATATAAAGCAAATACGGTAAAGTCATTACATGTTTTATTAAAAGAAAAAGGGCTAAGTATTGCCGGAAGTAAAAAAGAACTGGTTAATAGGTTGTATATTAATAAATAGTTTCTTTATTTTATTTTTATTTTATTTTCACGTTTTTTCACATTTTTTTCAATTCTAAATTTTCATTTATCGTTTTTGGACATTTATTTTTGTCCAATTTGGGATTTCTCATTTTAGAATCTGTAAAAAAAACGTGAATTCGTGATTTACACTGTAATGTAGGAAAAATATAAAAGGATGTATAATATTATGTAGGGGTTCTTATGCAGTGCTCTAAAATGTCGTAAAAATAGATAAAATTGAAAGAATTTAAGCATATTTTTATGAGCATTATTTACATATAATGCTCATAAAAATATGCGATTTTGAGACTGAGACAAAAAAACAGATTTTCTACTGTGAAAAATGTAATTATGAAGGTAAGACAAAATTTTTATTCAATCAACACTGTAAGACCAAAAAACACCAAAAAACAGAATGCTCAAAAATGCTCAAAAAATATGCGAGACCATATATTTGTAATTGTGGACGCGAATATACGCATATTCAAAGCTTTAATCGTCATAAAAAGAATTGTGTTCATGAAAACGTTATAATTCAAAATACCGATGATAATAAAGATTTAAAGAATTTAATATCAACATTGGTCAATCAAAACCAAAATATTCTATTAGAAAATAAGGAAATGAGGGAAATGGTCAAGGATATGATTCCGAAGATAGGCAATAATAACAATAATACAACTATTAATAAGTTTAATTTAAATCTATTTTTAAATGAAGAATGTAAGGACGCTATTAATTTAACCGATTTTGTTGAAACATTAAAATTAGAATTTGAAGATTTAGATAATACCAGAGAGAAAGGTTATATTACGGGCATAACCAATATTTTTGTAAGAGGACTGAGACAGCTTGATTTTAATAAAAGACCCATACACTGCAGCGATTTAAAACGCGAAGTTTTATATGTTAAAGACAATAATATTTGGGAAAAAGATAGTAACGAAAAATCTAAGCTAAAAAAAGCGTTGGCCGTGGTATCGAAAAGACAAATAAATAAAATAAAAGAATGGGAGAAAAATTATCCAAACTGGGATCAGACCGAACAGGGGACTGCTAATTATATTGATATGATTAAAAGTTTAACACAATATACAGATAGTGATAATGAAAATAAAATAATAAAAACAATAGTGAAGGAAGTAATTATAGATAAGTAATTTAAAAATATTATTATTTTTTATATTAATGGCAAATTTTACAAAACAGGAATTAGTTGATTCAATCCAAGAATTAAAAAAAATAAATAGTGAAATCGACGTATTAAATAATGAAATAAAAAGAAGAAAAACACGAAGAAAAGAGTTAACTGATATTTTAGTAAAAGTAATGAGGACAAACGAGATAGATAGTTTTGATACGTCCGACGGTAATATTATTTATACTAAAAGTAAAGTAAAACAATCAATTAGTAAGAAGTATTTACTGGAAACTATGTCGAGTTACTTCGAAGAAATACCACAAATAGATTCGGATGATGTCGTAAATTATATTTTAGATAAGAGAGAAGTTAAAATTAAAGAAGATATTAGACATAAAAAAAATAAAGAATAATAAATATTAAATTTATGTAATATCATTATATATGTTAAATGAAAACAAAAGAACTATTATACAAAATAAATTTAATTTAAAGATGAATAATCCAACTAAATTAAATGAAATTGATTTTACTAATTCAAAAAAAGTTGCAAAAATAAAAAGAAATCCGCTAATAAATCGAGAAAATATTATAAATTATCAACAAGACATAATATTTGGTGGAAAAGAATTATTAAATATAGATGAACCGAAACTGGATATAAATGAAAATGTTTATGTTTGTATTTATCATATTATTAATAAAAGAAACCCTATTTTATTATATTCGCTCTTAGAGAATGAGGAGGACGAGATGATAGATTTTTATAAATTTCGTTATGTGGGTGGTGTAGCAAGCAATGAAATAATATTTAACTTAAAAAATATTTTTTCTGAATGGAATAAATCAAAGTTTACATACGACGGATATTCAAATTATAAAAATAAAAAAATGTTAATGTTTAAATGCGATTTAAACGAAGATTATAGAAATAAATTAATGCAGACCGATGGTAAAATAAATTTTGTTATGGTTTCTGAAGTAATTAATCACGGTAATTCATTTAATTTAAAAATTAACAATAGTGTGTCAGATTTTTTATTAAACAATCCAAAATTTTGTTTTTTATATGATAATCAAGATAGGTTATATGAAGTTCCTGCTGTTGCTTATTTTGGGGACACATATAGCAAAAATTTATTATATATTAATTTAGGATATAGAAAAAATTTTACTTACAAAGATGACAAATACTATATTTTTTTAGACTATCTATCATGTATCGAAAATTTAAACAATGACGTTGTCTATAAAAATGATGAGAATAAAGGTATTATAAAATATGCATTATTTTTAGGAAACCATCATATAATACGGGATGTTAATAATGATAGAATAAATTCCGGGTTTGATAGTTTAAGAATAAATACAAAATATTCCGATAAATTAACATCTAAAATATTATTAAGCAATCAGAAAGATTTTTATCCGGTATCATATTTAGATCTTAAATGAGATTAAATAATATTATTCATCATCCGAATCTACACAAGAAATTGTGTCGGTAACATTATATGAATTATATGAATTATATGAATTATATGAATTATATGCATTTTTTAAAGTTATATTTTCGTATTTTAGTTTTTCAATAACATTTTTATATTGAGTTATTATTTCACTATTGTTAATATTTTTTATTAATAATTTATTGCTCTCTCTTAATAGCAATGTGTTTTTATTTGTTAGATCAGTGTTATTTTTTAAATTTACATTCTCATTTTTTAAATTTACATTCTCATTTTTTAAATTTACATTCTCATTTTTTAAATTTACATTCTCATTTTTTAAACTTGCATTCTCATTTTTTAAACTTGCATTCTCATTTTTTAAACTTGCATTCTCATTTTTTAAACTTGCATTCTCATTTTTTAAACTTGCATTCTCATTTTTTATATTATTAATAAGTGTAATAATTTCGTTTCTATTTCCCCTTATACCATTCATATTTTTATTTTTGACAAACATTATATAATTATTTATATAAGATATTATATAATGAAAGGATTGAAAAATATAATAATGAACACAATTTGTGTAATACTTTTTATAACTGCTTTAACGACAATTTTTAATTTTATTGGATTAGAAGTTGAGATATACATAATTTATATTTTGTGGTTAATAGCATTGTTATTATTTTATATTGTATTGCCTGTAAACACAGGGGATATATTTAGTTAATTTTATTAATAATATTATTAATAATAATATTAATAAAATAATCGCTAAATTATAAAACTTGGTTTAATGGCGATTCTACATTATTTGGATCATTCGCGTATGTATCTAATATTTTTTGTATTGTTTCCACACTTACTTTATTATCCATTTCGCTCACTACTTCGTCTGCATTAGGTAATCTATCCTTTTCAGATTGAAATTTGGTTATTATTTCACCTATAATAATGTTTCGTTTTCTTGTTGTAAGTTGTGATGATATTCCAGTCAATATTGCTGCTGCACTTGATGTTATTTTTTCGTTGCGTGGTCTATAAACGCTTTCACTTGTTGATTCTAATGTTCCACATACCTCTGGCTTTTTAAGCGTTTTAAATGCCTTTTGTTTTTCTGTCATTTCAATTCCGGCCTTTATTTCACCCCCAGAAAATGTTTTGTTGAATAATTTAATAGTTTTGTCTGAAATAGCCGGACTCGTCTCCATTAGTCTATCAAATTCCTCCTTTGCCGTTTTTAATATTTGTAAAACGGGAATGCGTTCACCCGGTTTTTTAGCTAATTCAACCTTAATATTTCTGTAAAATTTTCCCCAAGATATACTTGCAACTCGATGCGCTTCGTTTAACTCGCCTATTTTTAGGAACTGTTGAATTGTTGTTAAAATACCAGCAATAATATTTACGGCACCGATTCCCATAGAGGCATATGGTTTAATGCTTGGGGGAAATTTTTCTTGAGCAAAATTCGCGGTTCCGGTAAGCGTGCTCATAATAATAACCGGTATGGTAAACCACGTATTTGCTTTATTATATGCTAAATGTGATTTTGAATGTAGCCATCTATAACAAGTTGCTTTATCGGCCCACTCTATTAAAATATTTTCGTGCTCTGGCGTCCAGTCAACGTGTATCATTTCGGTAGACGATAATTCGTTAGTTAGATTTTTTAGTTCTACTTCTGTATTGTTTTCTTCGCTCATTATATATTATTAATAAATAAAAATTTTATCAATAATACTAAAAATATAACGATATATTAATGACCGAACTATTGCAGATAAAAAGGGATTTTAATATTGTAAAAAATTCCAGAGATGATATACTTAATATTTTTCAAACTTTGAAATCAAAGATGCAAACCTTAAAAACATTGTACAAACAGATGATAATAACACATAAACAAAAGAAAGAGCATATGTTTGGTATTGACTCGTTCTATTTTCAAAATAAATTAATAGAGATTCAGTTCGAAAATATGAAAAAAATATTTAATGCGATTGATAATCGTATGTATTGTGAATACTATAAATTACACATTATTATACAAGAATTTATAAATAAAGAGGTTGATGACGAGATATTGTCTAACAAAATTACTATTAGAAAAAAATATCCACCTTATAAAAATTTAGAACCGCTAAAAGTATACGGATTTAATTTAGTTAAAGAGTTGCAGGAGCTTACTATTAATACTATTATTGAATTAGAATCCTATAATTTGGCAAAAGACAATGAGTTGGAAAATGACAATAGTCAATCTGTATTGGGATTAAATATTGGTAATCTTGTAAATTCATATCGCTATTCAAATGCCATGTTGAAAGAGAAAATTCGTATGTTTTCGGGTTATTTAGAAACATTCCATGAACACCACACTAAATATCTTTACAGATTATCAGTTCAATTGAAATTAATATTAAAAAATATAAGTGATGATATAAGAATAAAACAGTTTAATCAATTTGATAATAGAAGCAAAGATAATGTAAGTAGTAATTTTAAAAAATCAGAAAATACAAATAGAAACACACATAATGCCATACCGGAAAATGTCGTATTAAATAATACTACTTCTCGAGATGATTTTACTAAAATCGAGCAGTTGAACGAAGTATTGTCATATAATGGGGAAAATAATATTAATGTAAATAATGATACCATCGTTGGAGGCAATCGTGTTATGACAGATAACACCGACATAGACTCTATTATGAGCGAAGTAACTATGTATAATGAAATAACACAAGCAGACATAGGAAAGCGTGTTGCAGTAGAAGGTTATGAAAGTATAGGAACACTTCTTTTCTATGGACCTCATGTACTTAAAGATAGTATGCGTTGCGGTGTTGAGTTTGATGAACCAGTTGGAAAGCATAATGGAACTATATACGGACACGAATATTTTAAATCTGTCGAAAATAGGGGCGTTTTAGTTGTCCCTCGCAAAGTAACTATTATTGACAATGATAATACTACAAATAATGGAATTTTAACCGTAAATGAAATAAATGATGAAGAAGAACCCGTAGTAAATGATGAAGAAGAACCCGTAGTAAATGATGAAGAAGAACCCGTAGTAAATGATGAAGAAGAACCCGTAGTAAATGATGAAGAAGAACCCGCAGTAAATGATGAAGAAGAACCCGTAGTAAATGATGAAGAAGAACCCGCAGTAAATGATGAAGAAGAACCCGCAGTAAATGATGAAGAAGAACCCGCAGTAAATGAGCAAGAGGTTAATAAATATTCAGAGTTTATAAAAAAATCATAATAACATATGTTATATAATTGTTTCTTTAATTAGATTATTTAATTACTATTAAAATTGAACTTAAGTTATTATTACAATAAATATTATAAATAATGGAAACTCGTATAAAAAAAAAGATTGATAAACATACGGTTGACTTTAAAGATACTGTAAAAGAGTGGTTTGATTTAAATAAATGTAGTATAATAAATTCAGAGACAAGTGAAAATAAAACAAATGAGTTTTTAACCTTCCTATATGAACATGAAAATATAGATTTAAATACAGACGATTTTAAAAAACGAAAGCGTGTAAAAAACGTAGTTCCTACGTGTGATAGATGTAATGCCAAGCGTGCCAATGGCGAGCAATGCACTCGTAGGAGAAAAGACAAACATACTTTTTGTGGAACACATATCAAGGGGGTTCCACACGGTATTAAAGACGAAATAAATCAGCAAGACGAGTTTACTGATTTAGAAATATGGACAGAGGATATTAAGGGGATCCTTTATTATATTGATAAATTTAACAATGTTTATAACCCGGCCGACATATTGAGCGATAGTAAAAAACCAGAAATAATAGGTAAATGGACAAAAGATGATTTAGAGTATAAATTAATAAAATTAAATAGCTAAATAAAATTAAAATATTATATAAAATGAACGAAAAAAATATAGTTTTGATAGATTTTTTTAATAAATGTGGATTAAAATGTAAAACATTAGAAGAATTATCTGGAAAACAAATACCGAGAGAAGTATTGTTAGACCTAAACTTATATAATAATTTGTATGATTCAATATCAGAATTAAAAGAAATATATTCGACAACCAAAACAACTTGCTTACAATCTTCGGCAGAATCTAATCAAAAATGGCCTTTATTGAATTTGGTAAGACAGGTTTTAAAATTAAATAAGTTTAATTTAATACCAATACGTCTAAGCGATGGATATGCAAAAGACGGTAAAAAAAAATATAAACGGTATTTTTTAATTAAAGAAATGTGATGATTAATTATCATATTCATAATCAATATACTCGTCGCTACCAATATCATAATTATATTTTTCAATATAATACCATAATTTATCCGGATGATAAATTTTTTTTATTAAATCTTCTTTAAATACAATTATTTTTTCTTCTATTTTTTTATAATCTAAATCAAATATGCATTGGTTTTTACTAAACAAATACCAATCTATTTTATCTTGATTTTTTTTAAGTAAATGAATAGCATTTGGATTAAGAGTTAATAATTCCCAATTAATTTTATCAAGATTATTAGAAATAATATTTATTGCATTAGGGTTTACTGTAAGTTTTTGCCATGATATTTTATCAATATTATTTTCCAATAAGTTGATCGCGTTTATATTTCCTGACAAAAATACCCAATCTATTTTACTTTGATTATTTTCCAGCAAGTGTATTGCATTTTTGTTGCCAGATAAAGATGGCCAATGAATTTTATCTTGATTTTCTTCCAATAAATGTATCGCATTCGGATTTTCCGATAACCAATACCAATCTATTTTATCTTGATTTTTTTCGAGTAAATGAATCGCATTTGGATTATTTGATAATTCTACCCAATTAATTTTGTCTTGATTTTCTTGTAATAAATGAATTGCGTTATAGTTATTAGACAATAAATTCCAATTAATTTTATTTTTATTTTTTTCTAATATTTTTATAGCATTCGGATTGCGCGATAATAAATCCCACTCAATTTTATCTATGTGGTTTTCTAATATTCTTGGTCCATTTGGATTCATAGATAATCCATTCCAATTTAAATAACTATCTCCGTTTAATATTTTATCATTGATTATATCGATTGCTCTTGGGTTCAACGATATTAATTTCCAGTTCATTTTATCGGGATTAATCCAATGTTTTAGTTTATAAGGAGTATAGTCCATTTAATTATAATAAAAAAATAAACGTTATTATAATTTCAATTTATATAATTATTCAAGATAATTTTGTTTTGTAAAAAAATATGAAGGTAATCATTATATAATGCTAAACGAACGAACAATCAAATGTAATTTTAACGCGGAATTTTATCAGCAAGAGATATAGTGCTATTATGTTTAGAACAACGATTGTATATGAGTAGTCCACATTGCTGAGATATTGCCAGTAATCATAGCAAGTGGTTATGCGGCCAGGAATATTGTAGTGAAATGTATCCCAGATAAACGCCAATACGAGTCCATAATATCCTCGCAGAGTAATAGTTTTGTTCATTTTGTAATAATAATAATAATAATAAGTGAAAGATATTGCATATCAATTTTATAGAATATTTAATCATTTATATATGTATCGTCGCCTATATCATAATTATATTTTTCAATATAATAATCGAGACGAGACGGATGAAAACATACCATCATCAATTCTTCGACAAAAGGTTCGATTCTTTTTTTTATTAAATAATAATCTATCTCAAAAATATTTGGATTGAGAGAAATATAGTTCCAGTATATTCTTTCTTGGTTGCTTTCCAAAATTTTAATTGCGTTTTTATTAAAAGATAATTGTCCCCAATTTATTTTAGATTGATTTTCTTTCAACAACTCTATAGCATTTATATTTCTTGATAGCGCACCCCAATCAATTAACTCAGGATTTTTTTTAAGTATATTAATTGCTGAATGATTGTGCGATAAAGAATTATAAATATGATGTAAATTCCAAGAGTCGTCTAATGATAAATATGGATTAAAAACATATACCACCTCGTTAATTATATTAATTGCCTTTGGATTTTTTAAAATTAAATACCAATTGATTTTATCTTTGTTATTTTCTAATAATTTAATGGCTCTTGGATGCGTATTTAATGATAATGCTCGCCAATTTATTTCATTGGGATAATTTTCTAATATTCTAAGAGCACCACGATTGCCAGACAGTTCATACCATTTAATTTTATTAATATTTTTTTCTAATATATGAATGGCATTGTGATTTGTTGATAACATTCTCCAGTTTATTTTATCAATGTTTCTTTCTAATAAATTTATCGCGTTAGGATTGCCTGATAATTCGTCCCAATTTATTTTTTCTATGTTGTTCTCAATAATCTCTAATGCGTTTGAATTTGCTGATAATGTTTCCCAATTAATTTTATCGGGATTTTTTTTTAATAATTCAATAGAATTTATATTATTGGATAAATAGCTCCAATCTAAATTTTGTATATTAATCCAATTTTTTAATTTATATGGAACCATATAGTATTTATTAAACCATAAATATATAAGTAAAAAAAAATATAATTAATATATGAATTGTTTATTATTGTCAATATACATGTTTTTTTTTAAAATTATATACATAATCGAATTATTGCCCGAATATTTTGTATATATTATATAATAGAACACTTATTGCGATAAATTTAATTGTTATATGTTTGTAAATTTTTATTATTTTTTTATTATGGTTTGTCATTTCGTTATTATATTCATAATCTTTAATATTATAAAGACTAAAATTTTCGTGGATTGTTTTTTAATGTAGTATTATCTTCAAATATTTGATTTAAAGATTTTGTTCGATTGATCGAAGTTGCACTTTTAGTATGACATATAAGACTTGCTAAAGTTGGTTTATTAAAACTATGCCAATCGGTAGGAGAATTTAATTCTGGATCATAATTTTGTATACTCTTAAATCTAATTAGGGAGCATTTTTTCGAACATACATATGCGTCGCAACATCTGTATATTATAGCATTTCTATTATAGATCAATGTTTTATCGCATTCCGAACATTTCTTGAAAATCATGATAACTTTTTATATAATGTTTAGTTATAAGTTTTGTTATAAGTTTTATATTTATATTAGTTTGAATCAATTTTAAAGAAATATTAAAAAAGTTATTAAATGTAGATAGCGAATTGAATTATTTTAATTTACAAAAGTATATGAACGTGCATTTTCCGAAGAGTGAATTTAGTGAAGGAGTATTAATGAAATAATAAAGTAAAC
>Ga0209090_10000486_pt1 | contig 24755 bp, 17 predicted proteins | sample ArcticOcean_MG_C_9_FD_187432 | JGI IMG/M metagenome (GOLD analysis project Ga0209090, IMG submission 187432) | Marine microbial communities from western Arctic Ocean - ArcticOcean_MG_CB2_152 (SPAdes) (version 2) | ecosystem: Environmental > Aquatic > Marine > Oceanic | place: Arctic Ocean... | reverse complement strand
GCTGCGCGCGGGCCCGGACCCGCCGCTGTTGGGCCCGGCGGACGCGCTGCGGCGCTGGCCGTCGCTCGTCGACGCGCCGTCCTAAGTTTTTTATCTATTCCTGCAAAGTCCCCGACGACGCCATCGGCGCAGCTCTCTCGGGAATAACGAGCAAAAACGAACTTAAACACTAGCGGACCGCGGCCGGCGGCAGGAGCCGCATGGACGCAAACACGGCCCGCGACGCCTCCCGCCGCGGATCCAACCACGCCCGCAGCCGCGCGAGGTCCGCCGCGATCTCCCTTTTCGTCGCGACCTCGGCGTGCGCCAACGCGTCCTCCAGCAGCACTTCCGCGAACAACTTCAACCCCAACGTCTTCGAGTCGTCCGTCGGACAGGCCATCAAGGCCGTGGCGCGCGCGTGGGCCAGGTCCACCGTCACCCCGTGCGCGGGGCCCAGCGCCTTGAGCGCGCGCGCGTAGCTCCGCTTCAGCAGCCCGAGCTCTGATCTAGGATCGCCCGCCCGAGCGCGCGCCGTGGCTAAACAGAGGGCCCGTCGCAGGGTTCGCGGGTGGTCCATGCCCCGTTCCAGCGTCACTTGCGTGAACAGGGCCTCCTCCAAATGGATCGCCTTTTGGTGGTCGCCTCTGAGACCATGGACCGCCGCCAAATTGTGCGTGGCCTCCTGTAGGGCATCGGTGTCCTTGGGGAAGTTCGCGTTGCATAGCGCCAAATCGGCCGTATGAACCCTCAGAGCATCATCGAGCCGCCCGGCCGAACTAAGAGCATTCCCGAGCACGGAGAGGGCCCTTAATTTATCCCAGCATGTGTCCGGGAGGTCTCTAGCACCCCTCCACTGGCACTTGGCCAGCGATAACGCGACGTCGGACGCATGCGGTTCGTCGCACGTCAAGCACCGGTGCCATCCAATAACTTTGCCCGTCTTCTGCTGGTACTCCCGTGCGCTTCGAGATAAGCATGCCAAGTGCGCGCCGCTTGCGCAGCCGCAGCCGCCTATGACGATCCGTTGACTCGACGCGGCGCCGCCGCAGATCCCGCAGAAGCCCTCGTCGCACCCTCTTCTCCGCATGACGTTCGTCGTCTCGTGCTTGGCGTCGGCGTCGGCGTGGCAGGCCTCCCAGCCGCCGATCTTGGCGATTTTTTTACATTGGTCCTTGTGCACAGCCCAGTGGCCCTTTTGGCATTCACTTGAACAGTACCACAAGCGGCACCGCGAGCAGCGGGAGGAGCCCTCCTTGCCGCAGGCGGCGCAGTTCGTCGGGGCGACCGCAACCTCCAAGGTCTTCGGGTCCCTGGGGGCGTTCGGCGGCGTGCAGGCGTTGGTTTTTTTGCAGGTCGTGACCAGGACGCCCTTGTTTTCAATGTTGCTAAGGGCGTGCTGCTGGGCGCCCTTGCCCATGCCGCCCTTGCCCATTGTGGCTTGCTACTGTGCTGCCTGGCTGTGCCTGGCAGCTATTTTGCGATGTGCTGGACTTTGCTCCTCAACGCACTGGCAGCAAATTTCACGCGCGGCGGCAGCAATTTATGAATGCTTTGCTGCCTTGCAACAATCGATAGTGATGGTGGCGAGGCGCACGAGTTGGGGCGAATATGAAAATCGTCGATCTCCAAAAAGGAGCTCGAAAAAAAGGTACGGAGTATCGAAGGGGCCCTTCGACGACGCCGTCGTGCGAGGGCGCAGCACTGAGGTGCCCGCCGACGGGTAGAAGACGAGTGATGCATTTTGCCAAAAACCCGTCTGCGAAACCCGTCAATTAAGCTTTTTTGGGTGTATTTTGCAGCACAGATCGCCAAACGCGTGCAATCTGAGTACCAATCATGAAGCGGCCGCACAGCTCGTGCGCCGTCCCAACCGAGCAGCCATCGCTGCGCCTCGACCTCGCCGCCGCCACGGCCCAGTGGGCACTGAGCCATGGCGCAGTCATGCACGAGCACGTGCGGCTCGAAGAGCGGGAAGGCCGCGGCGTGTGCCTCGTAGCCGTCGATGCCATCGCTGCGGGCGCGACGCTGATACGCGTGCCGCGATCGCTGTGCGTCACGAGCGACGACGCGCGACGAGACCCGGACGTGACACGCGTCTTAGGTGAAATGGCGCACGAGGCCTTCGGCGCATTGTTGCTGCTCACGCTGAAACTGCTCGCAACGGCCGACAAAGGCCCCTTCTTCCAGTACCTCGAATGCATCGCGGACGAGACGCTGCTGAAGCCGCCCGCCTGCGGCGGGGGGCCGCTCCGGGACGCGCTGTGGAAGGGCGTGCACGCCCAGGACCAGGCCTTCGCCGAGGCCTTTGCGCCTCGGCTCAAGGACACCTTCTTCGGCGGCGTAACCGCGACGGCGTACGCGCTCGCTCGCAAACTCATTGAAACGCGGGCGTTCCAGCTGGAGACGGGCGCGCTGACACGCCGGGACTCGGTGCAGGCGCTGGTGCCGCTCATGGATTTGGTGAATTATGCGCAGGACTGTCATACAACACTTGTGATCACCGATGACTCGATTGAACTGCGGGCGACGGCAGTCCTAGAAGGAGAGGTGTGTTGGGACTACAGCGGCCCGGAGAAGGCGCCCCTGGACATTTTGACCCAGTACGGTTTTTTGCCCTTGGACGAGGATGTCCCGGGCGTCGGCCACGTCGTGCCCCTCCGCTCCGAAGCCTTGGGTCAGCTGCTCGACGGCGCCGCGTTCGCGCCATTACTAGAGGGCGCGCAGGACACCGTGCTCCGGCGGCGCCGGGCCGTCGCGCTGCGGTTCTGCGTGGACCTGGAGCAGACCCCCATCCTGGCTCAAAGACGAGAAGCGCCCTCGGCTATCGTTTTCTGGGTCGACGTGGAGGACCCCCTCGCGTCGCCGCTGGCGCTGGCGCTGCGCGTGGCACTGGCGGACGCGGGCGAAATTAACGCGCGCGACCGGACGGTCAAGGCCTGGGTTCAACCGATCGCCGCTGAGGCGACGGTGCGCCGGGCCCTGCACGACTGCGCAGTGGCCGTGCGGGCGGAGGTGCTTAGTTACCCCGATGGTCCGGCCGTGACCTACCAATGTGATCAGCTCACGCGTCTGGCCGCGGGCCTGGCCGCATGAGTCGCTTCGACGGCGTGGAGGCGGGGCAACCTAGTTTTGTATTAATTGGTATCTTTTAAGAGGACTCTCTCGAAGGGCGGGTAAGACTACTAAACGGGTTTTACAAGCCTGAGTATGTAGCTCTAGAAAGGTGTGCACAGCCTTTTTGCAGTGTTTCCGCTGCAGTTAACCGCGGCAACACATCCGTGCTGAGAGCGCTGTGTACTCAGTGTGAACAAGCTCTCACACAGCAGATGCCCAGATGAAACTTGTCCTGATGCTCCTACTCCGACGGCACAGCGCCGCGGTACTCAAGCGCGCTGCGGCGACCACGCCGCAGGCCTTCGAGCGCGCCACGGGGCTGCGTGTGCTGCACATGTCGCCCGCGGTCGTCGTCGTGGACAAGCCGACAGGCCTGCGGTCCGTGCCGGCCTACGGCCCGACGCGGGCCCTGCTCGCGGAGTACGCGCGACGTAAAGATGCGGGCGAGGCGGACCTCGAGGCACAGTTCGAGCGGCCCACCAGAAGGGACCGCTGGAACGGCGTCGCGCGTGACTTAAATGGTCTGGCGCCGGAGCTGCGGAAAAGGTGGGACTCGCTCCCGCGGACGAAGAGCAAATTTGTTAAGTTCTGCGGGGGCCCCGCGGGCGGGCGCCTCGATACGAACGAAGCGGAAGACGCCTGGCAGCTGTTGCGCGAAGCTGTGGCCCAGCGGGAATTGGACGAAGGCATGGAAGAGTCCGATAGTGTTTTGAGACGGGTCCAGCGAGAAGCGGGCTTCCCTGAAGCCTGCCCGGTGCACCGTTTAGATTACGCGACGAGCGGTTGCCTGGCCGTGGCGCTGACGCACGAAGGGGCGTCGGACCTCTCGCTGCAGTGGCGGGAGCGGACGGTGGACAAGGCGTACGAGGCCGTGGTGGCCGGGGTCGTGGAGGCGGACGAGGGTCTTATTGAGTGGGCTCTCCTGCGCATCGACGTGGAACATCGCTCCGGCGACCCGAGCCGCGTCGAATGCGTGGACGATGACGTGCCCGGGGCGAAACTGTCGCGGTCCTCATATAAAGTGCTCGAGCGGAACGATAAGGCGACGCGGCTAGACCTCATACCGCACACGGGTCGTCTCCACCAGCTCCGGGCGCACTGCAAGTCCCTCGGCCACCCGATCGTCGGCGACTGGCTCTACGGCGAGGGTGACGCGAACCGTTTATGCCTCCACGCGTCGCGCCTCGCGTTCAATGACGCGTCCCTGGGGGAGCGCGTCCGTGTTGTGTCGGTGGCGCGCTGGACGCTGGAGGAACCGCACGAGCTATTGTATGCCAGTGATGTTACGTAATCTATCTTTTTTATATTATCACATTGCTAGCGTGTCAACAACATATACAGCGCGGCGCGGCGCCTAGAAGTTGGCGTCGCGCGCGGCGACGAAGCGACGGCACTCGTCGTCGCCGAGCCCGAGGTACTGGAGGTCCTCGATTTCCACGTCGCGCAAGATATCGAGGTCGATCTCCTCCCGCCTGAAGGTTTCCAGATGCAGCCTGAATGTATGAAATTCCCGCGGCCGCCCGAAGGCCCAAAAATGGACTTCGGTACCTTCCCGGGTAGGTTGCGTGAAATAAATGAGCTCCCAAATTAAGGTAGCACCATAATCGGTCATCCAGACCAATTTTCACGTGTAGCGGCCGAGACACATATGCTCGCGGCTCCCGGAAATGTTGGGACATTCACGGATGAGTCTTGCGGCTTGCCAAAGTACACCGGCGCTTGACGCCGCCATTCACCATCCAGTTATTACATTATAAGTACTTCGGCCCAGTTTTCATACATATCCGACGGAACTGGAGCCGATAGCCCGCGCTCGGAGGGCGGGAGAAGAATTCTACTAGACACTTCCCTTCGTTAGATGTGGTTCCTTCCCTTTGATAGTGGTAGAGTCCATCCAACCCACCAGAACGATTACTGAGCATGATCATGTACTCCGTAGACTCCGCGCGGTTCCGCGACTTTGCGACCCCACGTTTACATAAAGAAGGGCACGAGACCTAGACCTGCGAGTATCAGCGACTCCACTACCCCGAGGGACCGTGCCGCCGTTGTACTATTCACGATCGACCGACTTGCGCGTTCCCCAGGATTGACGGTGCGTAGACGGAGCACGGGAAAGGCCCCAGACCCGTGTTTTATAAAATAAATTTGCGTTTGAGGCGCTTCGGTACTTGGGTGGTCCATCCGAACCACCTGAACGACTCGTACATAGAATTTATGGAACCATAAGCTCCGCGCGGCTGACCGACTCCGCCACCCCTCGATCTCGTTAATTCGGGCACAAGACCTGGACCTGGGACTACCAGGGCCGGTACCATCACCATGGACCTTGGCGCGATCGTTTGTTTCATCGTCGACCGACTTGTGCGAGGTCCAGATCAATAATATTCAGACCCGAGCGCGGGCAGCCCAAAGTACCCTTCTCGTAGTGTAGATGTCACATACTTGATTTCCACTATAGGTGGGGTAGTATATGACCCAACGAGACCGCTATTGCGGTTACTGGGGGCCCTCGAGTAATTAGCGTATTTGATGTCTACGGGTGCTGTCGAGCCCAAATAAAACACTTTTTTGGGATGCTGATCGGCTCTCGGACTCCCTGTAGGTTATGTCTGATGGTGGGTGTGCGCCTAAACCGTCTTGCGCATGCGCTTTGGTTATCCCATAGCTCTCAAAGCTCTGGATCAAAACCATTGGCAAATCATACCTGAATCAGCTGGACTGCTGAGAGAATTGGCATATATGATCCGAGCGCCAATGTATGCGGTGTGAGCGATTGCGCACGTCTAATACCGACCCTAAGCTACCCCAGGGAGACCTCTGGACCACGAATTGACAGCATTCCACTGGCGCGGCTGACCACTTCAGCACCGCGAATCAAGAAATTATTTTTTTCGCCTCCCAGTAAGTGTCCCATTGATCTCTTTGGGCCGGTATCCAACCGGGCGATACTCAAACAAGTGCATGTCGCATGTCGCATCGGAACCGTACGGGTTTCTCGCGAACTATTTTTAGCTTTGTTTTGGCTCGACTGTCGCCCTAGCGGTGCAGGGCCGGACGACAGCCATCGTCAACATACAGCGCGGGGATCTTGCTGCACGACCGTCTAGGAATAGCGGACGTGCGCCGTTGCCGCGCCTTTCGCAGCGGTCACAAAATTTAGCAGAGCTGCACCACACACGCGACGCCGCGCACCCCAGCCATGGGCGTCGAGAAGCGCCGCCCACCTTTGGTGGTCAAGCAAGACCGCCGGCACTACGTCTGCTGCGCCGTCGCCGCACTTTTACTGGTCGGCGCGTCCTGGTGGCAGGGCTCCCACGCTGAATTACCCCACGTCGTGGACGAGGCCTGCGAAGCGCGGTGCGCGGCGCCGAAGAACGGCACGCTCGCCTCCGCCCTGGACGACGCTTCCGCAAAAACGCAGCGCATCTGCGCGGAGAAGCTGTACCGCTGCAACCAGGCCACTTTGGTGTTTGTTCACGTGCACAAGGGCGGCGGCACTACACTAGTCGACATGGCGCGCGGCAATAAAGCAGACTTAGCGAGAGTGAACCGCAACGGCGACCCCGAGCTGCAAGGGAAACGCGTGCCCTGGTGGACCATGGCCGCACCCGTACAAAAAAGGTGGTTCGCGTCGCTACGGGCGCAGGACGTGCGCTTTGTCGCGACAGAGAAGGGCTTTCCGAGCGCCTCGAATCTGTTAGCGCCCTACCCGAGCAAGCTTGTGTACGCCATCGTGGTAAGGGAACCGTCCAAGCGCTTCGTGTCCTACTACTTCTGGAAGTGGCGGAGGAAGGACTGGCAGGCGGTCGCGTCTAAGCGCATCCGGGGCAACGCGCGCGTCGCCGAGGTCGCGCCGGACGCGCCGTCCTTCGGCGAGTTTGTCGAACGGGAGACGCCGCTCGACGCGTACTACGTGCGGCGGCTCTTAGGTCTGGGCGAAACGGGCGGTACGGTCGACGAGTTGGCTCTGGAGCGGGCCAAAGCCGTTTTGAGAAGGACCTTTTCCCTGGTCCTGCTGACGGAGCGGCTCGGGGACTTCGGGCCGCTCGTTCAGCGGACGCTGGGCTGGGCGGCGTCGGACTTCGACGCGTTCCGCGCCAAGGCGAACCCGGCGCCCGACACCAAGCTGCTGGAGGCGTGGCGGAGCGACTGGAGCGCGGAGATCGCGTGGCGCATGCCCCTGGACGGGGCCTTCTACGCCTACGCCGCGGAGCTCGCGGAGGTGCGGCTGCGGGGGTAATGTCGGTTGTGTACCTCTCGTTTTCTTGCTCGACGGCGTGCGGTGTGTGCGGGTCTCGTTATCCCGCAGCGCGCGGGGAAGCACTCACTTTGGGTTCGGGTTCGGTGGAGTACGGGTTTCTCAGTCGATCGCGGCCGTAAAAGCGACGCCGCAAGACGCAGCCACAGCCAAACGCCTACCAGTTGCTTGTGCATTTTACGCTTCGTTTGCAATCCCTGACTGCGACGCACGCCGCCGCCGCCGCGTTTTGCAACACACCGCTGCACCTACTACACTCTCCGAGCTTGCTGCTGCACAAGAGCCGCCGCCGCCGCCTCGTAAAAATACAAGCCCACCGCGCGCCTCGCACTAGACAAGCCCGCAGCGGCCCGAAATAAATAGCCAAGATGCTCGAGATTATTGAAGATCAGGTCGCCGAGCTCAAAAAACTATGGAAGAACAAGCGGCTCCTCCTGCACCAGGGTTTGAACTTGGCCATGATCGTCTTCTCGGCGCTCATGATCTGGAAGGGACTCATGTTTTTGACCAAGTCCGAGTCGCCCGTGGTGGTCGTGCTCTCGGGAAGCATGGAGCCCGCGTTTCAAAGGGGTGATATCCTGTTCCTCAACAATCAAGCCAATCCGATTAGAGTGGGGGAAGTGGTCGTCTTCAAGATCAAGGACCGCGACATTCCCATTGTTCATAGAGTGATGAAGGTGCATGAAAAAGCTTCCGGCGCGGTGGAATTACTCACGAAGGGCGACAACAACCGGGTGGACGATCGAGGGCTCTATGCACCGGGCCAACTCTGGCTCGAACGGGACGACGTGCTGGGCCGGGCGGTGGGGACCTTGCGCTACGTGGGTATGGTCACCATTATCTTAAACGACTACCCGGCGCTCAAGTACGTGCTCGTGAGCATCATGGGGCTCTTCGTGCTGACGAACAAGGAGGAGGCGTAAGATAAGATAGGATAGATACACTAGTCACGAGAAGTTCGACACGTGGCAGTCCGCGAAGGGCCGCAGAGAGCCCAGGGACCCGTGCGCCGCCTGCGCGTGGCCCTTGTCCTTCAAACACACCGCGGCCGTCGCCGTGACGTCCTCGTAGGACACGGTGTCGATCCTTGCTAGTAATTCCGCGAGGGGGATGCGCCGGTCGTAGGTCAGCAACTGCCGTCCCAACTCCTCGCAGACGTGCGCCAACGCATCGAGCTGCGAAATGAGGTTCGCCTTCAATTGAGCCTTGGCCCTTTCTACATCGGACGGGGACATGACCTGGTCCGGTGTTGACGCTAGCGTCGCGAAGTACTTCATGGTCGTGGCCACGGCCTGGTCCACGCCCTCGGGCGGCGCGACCAAGTACAGCCCGAACAACCCGGCGTCCTTGTAACACGTGTTAAAAGTCATGTAGCTGTGGCACGAGTCAGAGGCCGCCAGGTGCCTTGCTAAAGCCGCTGGTGCTGAATCGCCGCCGCCCGCCGCCGGGTTCAGGCGGTCCCACTGGCCCACCAAAGTTTGCAAGACCATCAATGGGACACTGTAAGGCGACGTCCACTCGGCGCCCGCGAAGGCGATGGCCACGTGGGCTCGCGGTTCGCTCAAGTCCTGCTGGCGCACTTCGGTAGGTGTAAACACCGCCCTATCAAAGTCCACCGGAAAGTCCGTTTGGGAAGACGTCGGCCGCGCGGACCAGTGCTCGGCAGCTAACTCGACCACTTCCGCGTGGTCCAGGGCGCCCGCCGCCGCGACGACCATTCTAGGGGCGGTGTAGTGCGTGTCGATGTAACTGCGTAGGTCCTGCGACTTCAACGTGCGGATGTTCTCCTCCGGGCCTAATATAGTGCGGCCTAAGCCGCCATTCACGTAGGCCGCCTCATGTAAGAGATCTAGAATCAATTCTTCGTGCTGCTTGTTCACCTCCTCCATCTCCCGTAAAATAACATCGCGCTCGCGGTCCACGGCGCCGCTGTCGAGTAGCGAATTCTGGAGAATGTCTCCGAGAATTTCCATGCCCACGTCCACATCTTTTCTAAAAAGTTTGGCGTAGTAGACCGTCTGTTCGCGCGACGTGTAGGCGTTCAAGTGGGCGCCCATGTCTTCAATGGCCACTTCCAGTTGCCGCTGCGTGCGCCGCGTCGTGCCCTTAAAAGCGATGTGCTCCAGGAAGTGCGCGGCGCCGTTGTTCGAGGCCGCTTCGTAGCGGCTGCCGGCGTCGATCCACACGCCCAGCGTCACGGTCTCGCACTCGGCGGGGACCCGTTCCGTCGCGACGCGCAGGCCGTTCGGCAGCGTGGTGACTTCCGTGTACTCGGGTAATGCGCCGAGGATGGATGCGGCGGCCGTCGATTTGTGCCGTCGCGGCAGCGTGCGGCGTAGGGAGCGCAGGAGCATGGCTGCTGCGTGCACCTGAGCAGCACTTGAGGGAGTGCAGCCGACTCAGCTTGTGGGCGGCGGAGCAAGAGCGCTCGTTTTGTTGACCTCGTGCTCTCTTAGAGAAACGCCGCAGATGACGAGTTGTGCTGTAACAACTGCAGCGCAAAGAGCGAGAGCGTCGCGTCGCGTTCGCGGCCAAAACCCGTGTTGTTTTGAGTATAAGCGCGTATTTGACGCGTACTTATTAACCCGAGCCCGCCGTCCGCGTGGGCCACAACGGCGAGGTGGCCCAGACTGATTCATGTCGCGGTTCGTGCTTACACATATTTTACGCGCTCCCCGACGGTGGCGTTTCGCGGGCGCGGAGCGCGGCTCGCGAGTCTCGCAAATCTTTCTCAATCCCCAGTACGTGCGGGTGCGCGCCGCCAAGAACGCGCCGCGCGGTCCGTACCGTCTCCTCGAGAATCGTCACAGCCTCGTGGAGATCGCCGAGCGTCGCGCCGTCGTCTCCGTAAAGCGTCTCCGCGTAAAGCCACCTCAAAATTAAAGTGAGATCATGACTCTCTCTGAGAACGCGTCGCGCCACGGGTATCGTTTTACGCAGCAACACCTTCGCTTCTTCAAAGCGATTTAGCTCTTTTAGTAAATCCGCATAGTTGTTGGCTTCTCTGAGGGTTTTTTCATGTTCCTTGCCGAAGAGCTTCAAGGTTCCAGAGTATACGTCTCGCCGCATGAGTAAGGCCTGTTCGAGCCGTCCTAGCATTTGATATGTGGTCGCAAGATTGCTCTGCACGACGAGGATGTTGTTTTCTGGTACGCCAATGCGCCGCTTCATAGCCAACTCGGCCTCTCTCACTCTCAACGCGTCCGTGTCGTGATCCGCATCGCATAAACCGTTCTCAAGCAGATTCATGGCCATGAAGCAACTCGTGTCCGTCTCCGGCCGCCCCAGGTACGTCTTCCAGCACGCCCACCCGAGCGCACACAACACGACGCCGTGATAACATTGCTCGCACAGGCTACACTCGGACCACCGCAACCACCTCTCATTAAACATATTGTCTCCCATACTGTTCTCCTCAGCCTCCTCGACCAAAATCTTCGCCTGTCTTGCCAAGCACGACACATGCGCCACGCCCAGTTCTAGAGAAGCAACGCCGTCACGATCTCCACAGGCGCATCCACGCACGAGGCCTTCTCCCGTGCGCGGATGCACGGCCTCGAGACAGATGTAACATTTCTGCCCCTTTGTGTCGGCCACGCACGCCTCGACCGCGACCGCGACGGCCTCCTTGTATTTGTTGTCGGCGTGATATTGTTCCGCGTTGCCGCCGCGGTGAATTTTCTTGCAGATCTGCTTGTGCCCGCGGCGCCAGTGGTCGTGTTGGCATGTGGCATTGCAGTATCTGGTTTTGCACCTCACACACCGCGGCGCGTCGTGGGCCAGTGGCGCGGCGCAGGCGGCGCAGTTTGTGATGATCATGTTTAGTTTGACGTGCGTCGTGAGCTCTCCTGCGCAAGACGCGTAAATACGCGACGGCGCGGCGGCGCGGCCCAACACGGGTTTTCACCAGAGGCTAACACAAGCACCCCTCCCTCGGTAGAGACTCGGAGACAACGATCAAGTTACAAAAAAATACCTCACGACGCGTGCAGGCACGCCGCCAGGTCCGCCCGCGTGACGACGCCGGCGACGGAGTTGTTCGCGTGGTCGACGACCACTAAGTGGCGCAGGCCCATGGTCACGAAGAGGCGGTAGGCCCTAGATAAGGGACAGTCGGCGTACACGACGTAGGGCGACCGGACCATGACCGGGCCCAGATCTAGGGGCTGCGGACCGCTTGCGAGGCGTCTAGGGGGCGTCACGGGACCGCCCCCGTCGAAGCCGGCGCTCGACAGAGCCCGGTCTCTACGAGTGTTGTGCCCGTCGTGGCGGTGGTCTAGGAGAGCGGCGACGTGTTCCCTCAACACTAAACCGGCTAGCGGTCTCTTGAGCGGATCCTCCGGCCCGTCGATTGATGATACAACAGGATAGGCGCCGTGGGTCGTGTCTCGTAGTGCTTCCGAACACGTCGAGGCCGTGCACAGCTGGGCCAATACTTTCGGCGATGACATCACGTCGCTCACTAGTTTCCGGTCGAAACTCCGAGGCACGTGCTTTTCCAGGAAAGGGATCTTCTTCGACTGTAAAGCGACTTCATAAAAGCCCCTACTCACCAGATTGCCCACGAACCTTGCTACGACCGTCGTCGCCACAATCGGTAAGAGCATATGGACGTTGCCCGTGCCTTCCAATACAATGACGACGAGCGACACGGTCGTACGCTGCACGCCTGCCAAGAGAGCCACGGCTCCCAACACTCCTAAATGGCGCTGGGCGGGGATTTGGAACCTTTTTGAGTTCTCGAACTTTGTTGATCTTGCTGCTGCGCCTCCCATACACGCGCCGCAGTAGATCAACGGTAGGAACAGGCCGCCCGGTAAAGCGGTGCCAAACACCAACAACAGTGTAGCAAAGGCCAAACACCCGCAATAGAAAAGGGAAGAGGCGCTGAAGGCGCCACCTGCTAAAATCTTCTTGATCACATTTTCTCGAGGCGCGAACCAGAGCGAAGCCAATTCGTTGACCTGTCCAACAGGACAGCCGAACCGCACGGCGAAGTAGGGGTCCGTGGTCCAGGCGTGGGATCTCCCTTCGACGGGGTCCTCCCAGTGCTCCTGGACGCACCCCGTCGTTTTGGCCATGGCCAAGAAAGCTAGCGTGGTCACTCCAACGCCCAACGCTGCTTCTGCCGTTCGTGCCATAACGCGCCACCGTCTGCTTTTAGGAGACTTTTGCGCGATGAAGCGTCTCGATTTCTCGAGGAGCGCCCAGGCCCTTACGAAGAAGCCGCCCATGAGACCTCCCACTAGTCCAGCGGGTAAAGCCAAGACCAGTAATTCGACGGAGACGTTCGGGTCGCTGCCGCCTAACGAAATGAGCCCATAATGCGAGAGCTTCGTCAAGCCGACAATACCGTGGTCCAGAGCGAGAGCGGAGAAGACCGCGAGTGAGGAAGCGACCAATCCTCTCCACAGCAACTTGTCGTCCCAGAAACTCGACGCTTCTTCTAATGCGAAGAGGACCCCGCCCACCGGAGCACCAAAGGCCGCGGCAAACCCGCACGCACTCCCTAAAGATAGGAAGTCTCTCCTATCAATATCCGTCCGGAAGAACGAAGGATGGCCGTCCGGCAGCATCTGCTTTCTTAATGTAACGCCGCCCGTCAAAAAGGAGCCGGCCATGGCCCCCAGGTGCACGAGAGGCCCTTCGGGTCCGAGCGACGCGCCTGCACCGACCGCCATCGCAGTGCCGAAGAACTTCACGACGAAGCAGAGCGGCGACAGGCAGCCCCGCACCCGCACGCCGTTCAGGTAGGCCTTTACTACTGGAATACCGGAACCGGCGGCTCTGGGGGCTAACAAAGTGGTCGCGCCGGCCGCGAGACACGCCAACAAAGCGTCGAAAATTATGCATGATCTCATGGATGCCACGTCGTCCCCGAAGGTCTTCTGGCGGTGATGGACAATGCAGTTTGTTAAGCGTGACAACGCGACGGCGACGCAGCCCGTTATAACACCTAATGTAGCTGTAATAAACCACCGCCAGAAGGTCCTTCCGGAATAACCGAGGAGCATGCGCTTCGTGGCCGGCGTGTACTTCCGCGCTTCGCTTAGTGACGCGTCGCTCGCGAAGGGGTCGTAGTTTAAAGAACCGAAGCCGTCCTCCTGCGTCTCCTCGTGGAGCGCGCGCCGGATGAGATCGCGCGCTCTGGGGAACCGTCGCGGTGGCGCGGGCGGCGCGTCCTCCTCGTCGTCGGAGCCATCTCGACGGCCGGGGAGCGGGCTGTAGAAGGTGTCGCGCGGCTGGGAGGCCATGCTGTGCCGGTTTTTGGCAGGTGGTTAAAATGAACCGGTGACCGATGTTGCTGCTCTGCAGTTTAAGACGGCGATTATGATGACCCTCCGCTGAGTGATGCGCAGCGTGTCTCTGCTATGGTTGACGATTCGTAGCAGCGCTCAGCACTGCGCACTGTCTCAAGTCAAATGGCTTGTGAAACCCGTTTTTATCCTTTTCTCACTCTCTCCGAAAGACGCATCCGTGGTGGGGCGCATGCCTCGCCCACAAGCAGCGCCTCGGAATCGGCCCTCCCAGCGCCCGCACGCACAATAATTATTGGCCTCTGCTTGGCAGCAGCACGCTTGCGAAGTTATACGCCAAGCGGGCAGCCCGATCGCCACGCGTTGCGAAGCCACACTCCACGCCAAACGGGCAGCACGCGATGAGTGGTGACTCGTCCCTCAGCGCGAGCGAGCTGCGCCAACGCTATCACCAGGGCGGCAGCGCTGGTGATGCGGACCTGTCCGCGTCGCAGCTTCGGGCAAGATACGGCATGGCGTCGAACAAGTCGGGTGCGAGTCGGCGTTCTTGGTGTCGCGTCGGCGCGCGCTTCCTGGTCGACGCGTTCGATCGCGACCGACGCGCGCACGCACTCGATCACGCGCGCGCCCCCCGCAGACTTCAGCACGGGCTGCCGGGACCGGCAGAACATGGCCATCGGCGCGGCGGCGGCGGTGGTCGTCGTGCTCCTCGTCCTGTACTTCTCGCTCGGCGGGGCGGCCGCGGAGCCCGAGCGCATCGTGTTGACGCGGGGCTAGTGTGTTTTAAAGAAAGGGGCTTCGTAGAACGCGCGGGGGCCTCTAGACCGAGGCGGCTCGGAGAGTCGCGCCAACGAGAGTCTCCTAGCAAAGCATGGCCGTTGCGCTGGCTTTTAGTGCGGGTTGTTCGTTCGGGTTAACCGGTTGGACTGCCGCGCAGTGAACGCGTTAGACACCGAGCTGCGAAGCCCTGCGCCCGGAAGCTACGAGTTCGACGCCATCGTGTCAAGGCGGCTGCGCCTGCACATTGACAGGGCGGCTGCCCCAGCGACTAAGAAGCTATGGCTTTGCTGCCGGCAATAGGCCGCTCGGAGGGTGCCTCGCCCTTCGCGCGTCGGAGTCGCCACGCGGTGGGGACGTCTTTTGACGACATGCTGGCCCCGCGCCAGTCGCTGACGGAAGAGCCGAAGAGTTTGAGAAGACCCCAGGGGCTGCGGAGGCCGCTGCGGGACAAGGACGAGGCCGTGCGGAAGGCGAGCGAGCAGCTCCAGAATAATCGAACAAGGCGCCAGGAGTACAAAAAAACGCATAGTGGCTCTATGAGGGATGAAAAAGCTTGTGTCGTGAAGTCCTTGTCATTGACGGGCGGCGCCTCGGACGCGGTGGCGGCCGGGTGTCTACTCCCGCAACTCGCCGCGACGCCGCAGTGCTTCCGGTATCTGCAGAACTTGAATCTATCGGGAACGCGCGTGACGTCATCCGGAGTCAAATCTCTGTCGACCTTCCTAGGCTGCGGCGAGGACTGCCACGTGAAAGCCCTAAGGCTGGACCGGTGCGGTCTGTCGGACGCCTCGTCGGCGTTGTTATTTAGAGGGGTTGAGAAAGCGAGGTGCCTCAAGGTCATGAGCCTGGCGAAGAATCGCGTGGGAGCGAAAGGGTGTGTCGCGCTCGCCAAATCGGTGAAAAGTACTCATTTGAAGGAAGTGAATTTGAGCGGGAACGCCCTGCACGGCCTCGCTCTAGGGTTCTTATGTGAAGCTTTAGCATATACAACAACAATACAAAGACTAGACCTGAGCTGGAATTTACTAGGCAAAGCAACTCAGGACTTCGATCGCGGGGACACGGGCGAAGCGCCGCCCGCTCTAAGAGCGTTAAGTGCGTGCGTCGCTATCAATAGGCACCTGAAGGCGTTGAACCTGGCGAACTGCTCGCTGGATTTAGCGTGCATCGAATGTCTCGCTGAAGGATTAAGGGAGAACACGACGTTGATCTCCCTCTTAGTGAACGAAGGCAACTGTGGGAAGTTGGACGCCAAGATGTTCCTGGAGATCGACGCCCCGTTGCAACTCGGCGACAAGAAAGTAGTAGATCGGGGCCACCGGTGGAGCGAGCCTGGTTATAGAGAAGTGGAGTTTATATTTACGGAGACGTCGTGCGCTGCCCTTGATGGGGACAAGCCCCTGTATCTGCATCTCCAGTGCGACGGGTGGCGGGCCGACGAGGTGGAGCTGGAGGATTCCGGCTTCGTGCGCTACCGCGTATTACCACCGGGAAGGAACTACTACTTCTTCTCGCAAGGCGACGAAGTTTTAATTGCGGACGACCACCTCTCCGAAGTGCACCCCAAAGTGCATTGTCGGAGGAACTACGTGGAAACGACGCCGGGTCACCTGCTCAAGTCGGTTTCGGATTTGGATGGGGCGCGACCGAGAGATCAGGACTGGACCAATCTCGAAACGGCGTGGCTCGTAGCCAGACCGCCGGCCTGGTCCATCGCCCACGCGTTTGTCGGCAAACATAGGCAATTATGCGATGCCGAAAAACAGGACTTGAAAGCGACAAAAGCCGACCCTAGACTGTTTGAGTTAAAACCTCCAGACAGAACAAGTAAGACCTCGCAGAGCGCCCGCGTCTTCGACCCCGACGCGGCCTTCCGGGACTACGAGCTCTTCGATGGGCCCGGGCGTTTGCGGGCCGCGTCCTTTGAGGACTGGAATGACATGAAGTTGACGAAGTTGCGCTTAGTGCCCGAGGCCGACGAGGACATGGCGTTGGACGGGTTGCGGCGCCACTACGTCTTGCTCGCGGCCTTGTTCCAGCATTTGCGGTGTGTCGAATATCCAAACCATAGAACGGAGTTGCGCGATAGCGTGGACTGGCCCACGATGCTGAAGCTACTCCTCAAAACAGGTTTGGTGGTACCGACAACTAGAGTGCAGACGCCGCTTGTTACGGCGGGCGGCGCCAAGGCCTACAAAGGTGTTTCTAAAAAGAAGCGGGGCGCCCGCAAATCCTTGGGCGTGGACCACTCTTCAGACCCCATCGACACCAAACAATTGCGGGAGCTCTTCTACATCGTGAACGTGTCCTTCGAGGAACACATGGCCCGTGCGCGGCGTCCGCCTTCCGCCTTCCCCACGCCAGCTCACCGCTCGCTCACGCAGGCCGCGCCCGAGGAGAAGGAACTGTTAGATCGGGGCGAGTTCATCGAGTTACTGTGCCGACTCGCTTTATTGAGATACGCGGACCCGTCACAACCGGACGGCTTGGAATTAGCACACGCTCTCGATCAACTAGTAGAACACCACATCGGGCCGTACGTCGACCACGTCGCCAAGTCATTGTCATTGGTCCCGGACACGATCGGCCGCAACGACGGCTTTCGACTCAAGTTCTTCTACACGCCCTCCACGGATGCTGTGCTAGGCAAGTACGAAATGCAATTACGCCGCCTCTTCCGCGAGTTCGCCTGCGGCCAGCACGCCAAGGACCCCTTCGGCGCCGCGGAGCTTAAGCGGCAGAAAGCTTTGAAGAAGAAGCTGAAGAAACCAAGTACGGACATCTACGGGCGCACGTGCGAGGAGGACGAGATTCTGATCGATCAACCGCGCATCGATTTCGCGGATCTGTTGGAGTTGATCGTGCGGACCGGTGCTTTAGATGTGGATTATTTGCGGCCCAAGAAGCAGCCGCCTTCTGATGGATTGGGCCGCGGCCGCATCACGGAGTACAATGTACTGTGTGACGCGACCAAATCCGAGTTTTTGTCCATTGACGATAAAGGCAAGGGCGCGGCGGACGCTTCCCTCGACTTAGGGGAATTCCTGGAATATCTGTGTCGGCACGTCTGGCGCCTCCACACACTTGAAGGAGCGTCCCATGCAGAAGGCTTGGCCCACTACCACGTGCGTTTGGATGAGTGGCTCGCTGCGTTATTTGAAACTTTATATTACGAGGACGTCAACGCGGAACTGCGAGCAAGATATGTGAGAGGCGCGTTACCCCCGACGCCGGAGGAAACAACCCGGCCGGAGCCGACTTTGTTGGACCAGGTGTCGGCCATGTCCGTCGCGTCTAAATTAGCGGGCAAGTTCCGCCGCAGAACGAAGGACGCCTTCTCGGTGGACACCTTCGCATTCGCGCCGCCCGACGACGCCTTCGAGGACGAGGACGGCGTCGCGGCCGTGCCCCGCGACGAGGGCCCGCGGCCGGACGCGGCGCAGTCGCGGCGGCATTCTAGAAAACGGAAGCCGAAGAAGCACGCCTATCAAACGAACCCCTACGCGTTACCCGTCGCGCCGCGGCGGCAGGTGCGGCGCGACAAGCCGAAGCGGCGGCAGCAAGGCCCGACGACGTTTGACGACTTCTTCGCCGAGGGCGAAGTTACTGAACTACCGGCCCACTCGCCGATCCGGACGCCGAACGGGCCGCGCCTGCCCGCGGCGTCCGACCCGCGGACGCCTGGCGGCGGGTTGAAAGAACGGGTAGAGGACGACGAGAACGACGAGGCGTCGTCCGAGGAGGAGGAGTACGAACCGTGTGCGCCTTTGACCGCCGCGGCGGACCCGAGAACTCCGGGCGGAGGGCTCAAAACGTTGAGCGAGGAGGATTTCGAGGACGACGACGACGACTCCAGCACGACCTCGGCGCGGCCCCCGCTGCTCGACGGCGTCGAGCTCGACGATGACGACGAGGAGCTGCCCGAGGAGCTCGACCTGACGCCCGTGAAGCCGGTCACGGCCCACGCGGACCCGCGGACGCCCGGCGGCGGCCTGCGGGCGGCGTCCCTCGGCGATTCGTACGACGAGTCGTACGACGAGTCGGGGGACTTGGCGGCGTCCCTCGGCGACGACTACGGCGAGTCCGGGGAATTGGCGTCCGTCTGCGAGTCGGGGGAGTTCGAAGACTATAGGGTGATATGTGAGATGATATGTGACTAGTACTTAAAAGTGCCGCTTGTTCTTGTGCTCCGGGCGACCGTTCATCGGCGCCGTGGGGCGCTTGCACGTGCGACGCGGGCTGGCGGCGCATCGTCAGCCGCTTCGTGGACGGTTGGACAGCGTACCTAATTCACTCATTAAAGCTTTCTCCTCTTCTTCGGCCTTTCGCCTTATCTCCGTGAGTTCAGAGAGACGTTTTATCTTGGCGTCGCGGTCGCGGTCGCGGTCGCGGTTGCGTAGGACGGCAGGACTACGCGTCGCGGTAGGAGCTGCGGTCGACGGTCGGGCCCGTGGCGTCACCGGGCCCGGAGGGGGTCGCCGCGCCGTGGCGTTCGCGGACGACGGGCGGCTGCGCCGCGCCGCGCCTGCGGACGACGGGCGGCCCCTGCACTGCGCCGCCTCCGTTTGGCTATTCCGTCCATTCCCGAAGGGCACGCGGACGTCGCCGTGTTTTAAACCCGCGCCGTTCAGGGCCACGTCCTCCTTCCTCCGCGTCGCGGCCGAGGCCGACTTCGGGCGCGGTCGTCCGAACCGCTCGGGTGCCACGAATCCGGTATTTTCGCCTGTTCGCCGCCGCGCATCGTTATGGGCCGCCCGCGTCGCATACGTGTCGCGACACGCCGGGCCCGACCGGAACCGCCCGGTCGACCGCGAGTAGCGCCGCTCGTTGCGGTACAGGCGCTCGGACGCGCTCAGGGCCTCGCGCGGCGTGGCTCCTCGACTGAGTGGACGGAACGTCGCAGCATGGGCGGACGGCCCGCTCGTCCAGAAGGCGTCGGGGTGGCCCTGCCAGTGGGTCTTTCGCAGCTGGCCGCTCCACTTGGACTGGCCCCATTCCGGGTGGTACATGCTGCTGCGTGTCTGGGCTGCCCCTGAGTGAGAGTGCTACTGCGTGTCACGGCGGCGGCGCGTGGGCCCCGCAGCGAGTGGTGCGAGCACAAGACGCCTCTGGTGGTGGCGACGGGCTACCTTAGTTGTCCGCGCGCCGCTGCGGGTGCCTCTGTTGCGGACTGCTCTCTCAACAATGCCGCCGCTGTCGTCGACCCGGCGCACTAAAGGCAGCACTGCTCAGGAGTTCGCACCAGGAGCTTTCTAGCTCTCCATAGGCATAGCTCCCGAGGAAGCTGTCGTGCGGGTTTCATCCGTCTCGCATCACCATCTTGATCACAGAGCTTGCGTAGTGTGAGACGAGTAGCTCAGCTGCACGTCGCGTCTTGCATTCGTGCCGCTGGCAAAGGAGCTGCGTCTACATCGTACGCGACAGCCGCAAGCCACACGGCCCACAGCTGTAGAGCAGCAGAGCTGCAAGCACCGAGCTGCAAACCGCACCGATCAGCGTGGAGCGCGTACGAACCAAGGACGCCATGGGCTACAAGGAGACCGCGGGCCGCTACCCGCCCAAGGGCCTTGCCCTGAACGTCTTCACCCTGATCGTCTTCGTGACCCCGTTCATCCTCTGCCTCAAGGGCATGGACACCTGGGAGTGGCTCTGGAAGGTGAACGCGGCCGCGTTAGCTGTCATGTTCGCGACGCCGCCCTGGGGCTGGAAGAAGCCCCACCCCTACTCGGACCAGCGGCACCTGCGGAGCCGGGGGGCGCAGCCGGGGCCCTGGTAGGCGTGGCTAAGTACCTTTGAACGCCACGCCGTCGGGGGCTACTCGCACATAACTTACTCGTCTTCGTCCGCGTCCTCGTGCCGCGTCTTCAGGGCCTTGACCTTGCGCGACTGTAATTCGTGCACCTTCTGGTTGCCGAGGTGCAACCTCCCTTGGACCGTGCCGAGGTCGTCCGTGGACCGGTTCTTGCGCTTCTTGGGCTTCAAACCCTTCGGCTGGCGGAGACTGGCCTTCCACAGCTCCAGGGAGGGCTTGTGGTCCCTTCTGATTTTGAGCGTCAGCGCGGGCCCCGAGATTTCCAAGTGCGTATCCGGTAAAGAGTCCTTGCCTTTTGTGAGCCGCAACCGGTGCGGCTGGATCGTAACAACTTGGTCCTCTTTGAGACCAACGGCCAACACGGTGTCGATGCCCGCCAAATTAATCCGGGGCACGTCCGGCCCCCGCAGCAAATCCTGGAAGAAGTTCCGCGCGCGTTTCGTGACCGGGTCGGCCTCCCAGTCGCCCACAAAAACGACACAGGGCTTGGAACCCACGAGTTTCTCGCAGGGGCCGCCCGGCTCCATTACCCCAAACTCGAAGGCGTCGAGCAAGTGGCCGTCGTGCAGGCGTCCTAGTACTAAATTGTCCGGTCTCTTTTTTGAGGAGGACGCGATGCCAAACAGGGACGCGTCGTGGCTTCCACAAAGTTTTTCAATCGGCGTGGCGTCCTCGAAGGGCTTGAGGTCTTCTCTCTTTCTATCTAACATCTTGGAGAAGGGCTTCAACAGCATCGCTAGAGATTTGAGAGCACCCGTGCTATTCGTCGAGGTCTTCGAGCCCCTCAAACACAAGAGGGTCTTGGGGTTCTCCCTTAATTTCGGCGCCCGCGCCTCCAAATGGCGCTTGCCGGCGGGCGTGACCTTCTGGCCGCCGAAGCTGGTAGACTTGGCCTTCTTGGGCATTTTATCTCCTTTTTGCTACTGCTGCTTTTTAATTCGCTGTGGTATGCTCGCGTGATGTTGCAACGCTGCGCGGCGTTAGAGTGTTGTTTATGTTGCGAGCCACGTTGCAGCGTGGCGACGTCGTTGCGTGGCGTAGCGATAAGCAACGAGGAGCATCTCGTAAAAAAAAGCCTCGCTCACGGGTTTTTCAAAGTTCGGGTTTGCAGAGAGACGCTCCCGCTGTTCTACTAGCTGTGCTACTTGGACGGTAATGTGATTATGGAAGCACCCGCCCCGCGCCGGCCGCCGATGCGAAGCGTGGTGTCTTCCCCCCGGGCCCCGGGACGCCCCCTAGTCCGAGCAACGACTCAAGGCCCGACGCCGCGCACATAGACACGATAGACTAAAACAATTAAAGAAAAGGGGAGAGGGTCACGCCGCGACACGCTTCACGGGCAGGCCCTTCCGCCGGAGCATGTCCGCGTAGGATAAAGTCGCCGGCGCCGGCGCGGCACTAACTTCGGGCTGGGGCCTGTCCATTTCAGGCTCGACCTCGACCTCCTTATCACTGGAGGAAGACGACTCCTCGGTGGCGCGCACCTCGAGGGGCAGGTCGTCCCGAGAGGTGTGCCGCAGACAGAGGTCCATGCCTTCGGCCCGCAAATTCCAGCAGTTCACCCGGGCGCTGAACTCGCGCACCTGCGGCGTCAAGTCCACGCGAAACTTCACGCCCTGCGAGTCCGTCCGGAACACCAAACCCACGAAAAAGCTCCGCGTCTTCCGCCGCTTCTCGTCGATTACCGAGTCCTTCTCCAGCGGCGTGGCGTGCACTCTAGCTGCGCACGTGAGATCTAAACCGACTACAAACTGCCGCAGCCGCGACTCGCACCAAGCCGTCCACCTCCTCAAGGCGTCGTCCGAATCGGCAGACACGTCGACTTGCACGTAGTGCCGGTGCGCGGCAAAAAAGTCCGAGGGCCGGAAGAAGCGCCGCCAGCACCGCTGGAGCTGCTTTTGCGAGGCGCCGCCGTGGGCCAGCTTCTGGATCCGCCGCGTGTCCCGCGTCCCGCGCGTGAGCTCCTCCTTGATAGCTCTCAGCTGCGGCGCGCCGATGTTGTAGCTCGAGTTCATGGAGGGGTGGGCCGGCGTCACGATGGGGGCTAAGTGGGCGCGGTCGCGGGGGTTGAGCCTGCGGCGGGGACGCGTGGGCGTGGCGTCACGGCGCTCTCTCGACGGCGTCCGGCGCGAGTGTACTCGACACGCCGTCGCGCCGCTGGCGTCGCGGCGACGGCGCGGACCGCGTCGACGCCGTCGCGGCGAAGGACGCCGGCTCAATACCGCGGGTTCCACGCGCGCGCGTCGTCCGCGCTGGGCGGCGTCAGCATGATGGGGTTCGGCCACTGCCAGGTCTCCATGAGCCGGAAGAACTTTTCTACCACCACGGCCGGGTGGCTGAGCGGATACCTTTGACAGACGAACGCCACCAGGATCGCGCAGTTGATGCCGCCCAGTAAACCCAACACGTTGGAGTACAGGCCCTTGCACCGCGCCCACTTCTTGATGGCTCTTAATGCTACTCTAAAAACCGACGCGTCTGGGACCAAGCCTAGCAGCTGCTCCGCGACCCGTGCGCCGTTCAGACTTCGAACGGAAACGTCATCCAGGCCCCGTAGTAACGCGTCGTCCATGATATCTAGAGGCTCGGGCAGCTTCTCCACGGCTAAAGGAGCGAAGAGTAAATCGACGTCGGTACTGGCCATGCGGAACTTGAGCACGGGCGTGTACGCGTCCCGCACGGGCATCACCCGGCCCACGCCCACATCAGCTCTCGCTTCCAGCCGCTTCACTAGTCTATCGAAGAAGGCTGTTCTAGTGCAGTGTCGAGGCGCTACCAGTACAACATCAACATCGGCATCCGGCGCGTGCACCTCGAGCCGCACGCTCCCAAAGGTCCGTAGCTCGCACTTCGGCGCATTTTCAGCATCATTCCCTTGTAAGAGCCACTCCTCCCGGCACCAGGACTGGCACTCGGCCGCGACATCATCTATGAGAGATGATCGTCTTCGAGACCCCTCCTCGGACTCATAAACACCCAACGCCTTCAAGACGGTCACCAGCGCCTCGCTCGACGTCTCGTCGCCGGGCGCGCCGTCGGAGGCGTCCATGGGGGGCGTGATCCCCAAGTAGGTCGCGGCGTCGGCCATGGTCGTCGTGGCGCGAGCGTGTAGTGGTCGGTGGAGGGGGTCGGCGCGGCGCTGCGCCCGTCGCGGGCGCGCGTGCGGCGCGGGAGGGCCGCCGCGCGTTTATTTGGCTTGTTTGCGCTTTAGGCCTACTGAAGGCGCTGCTGCGCTGCGGCGTCGTTTACCGCCGGCAGGTGTGCTTGTGACAGATGTTGTTTTTACTGAACACGTCGCGAGCCGCGCAGGTGGCGGAGCGTAGTATTTGCGAGCTCTAAGGCGGGCAGCGGCCCAAAAAACGTGCGACCGGCCGCCGGGTTTTGCTGGCATGAACGAAGGACCAGAGGATTCTGCGAGGTGCATATAGCTTCCGAGAGGAGTCGTACAGAGCGCCAGAGCGCCGCTAAACCGTTGCTGCATAGAACGGGTTTGCAGGTGCGAAGGTCGGTTGGGTCTGGTGTGTTGCCAGGCCGCAGGGAAGCTTAAACCGTCGCAGGCACATCGCAGGCGGCTGGTCGTGAGCCCTTTCGCACGCGTGCCGAGTTTGACCGCCATCCGCGCCGCGAAAGGGCAGCCCCCGACCGGCAGGGGTCGTTTGGCCCGGCGCAAACGGCGCGCGATGCTCGCCTCCGACGATGATAAGGAGGACCTGGCCCGCATCGACGAGCTGCGGCGCAAGGCCGCGGCGCCGGTGCCCACGGTGACGCCGGACGGCAGCTTCGGGACCGACGAGGAGCACACGAGCGCGGCCGACTTCGCCCTCGAACGATCCATCGGACGGGGCGCCTTCGGGGAAGTGTTCCTGGCGACCTCCAAGCTCAATGGCCGGACTTATGCCATCAAAACAATTCCCAAGAAGCAAGCAAATGAAGAGCGCCGCGCGTTACTTGCGGTCAAACACCCCTTCGTCGTGCGATTAAGGTGGGTCGTGCACCATGCTACGGACGCGTGGCTCATTATGGACTACGCCCCAAAAAGCACGCTGGCAAGTCACTTGGAACGGCGGCCCGGGCGGCGCCTACCGCTCGCCAACGCTCGTTTAGTCTCGGCGGAGCTCGCCTCCGCTTTGCTCGCGTTGCATGGTGCGGGTGTCGTCCACCGCGATATCAAGCCCTCGAACGTCCTCGTCGACCAGGCCGGCCACTGCTTACTGGCGGACCTGGGGCTCGCCGCGAAGACGCGGGACCCGCTGAAACGGCTTTGTGGTACGTTGGAATATTTAGCGCCGGAGCAACTTAGAGGTAAGGTCTACGGGCGGAGCGTCGATTTGTGGGCCCTCGGGTGTCTGACTTTTGAGACGTTGGTGGGCTACTCGCCCTTCTCCGGGGCGCGGACGCGAGCCATCTTCCAGGGCATCCTGCGGCACGAGCCTAGTTACTTCGCGTTGGGCGACAAGGAGGCCATACATCTGGTGAGCGGGCTCCTCAAGAAGGATGTGCAGCAACGCTTTGGCATGAAGGAGGACCTGCTCGGCCACGCCTACTTCCG
>Ga0209090_10000477_pt1 | contig 24887 bp, 27 predicted proteins | sample ArcticOcean_MG_C_9_FD_187432 | JGI IMG/M metagenome (GOLD analysis project Ga0209090, IMG submission 187432) | Marine microbial communities from western Arctic Ocean - ArcticOcean_MG_CB2_152 (SPAdes) (version 2) | ecosystem: Environmental > Aquatic > Marine > Oceanic | place: Arctic Ocean... | reverse complement strand
ATACTGCATGTGCATGACTAGTAGCTGATGTAATTTCGTCTGTTGGGTCTTTACTGATAATAATTTCATCACCAGCTGCATGTAAATAAAATTCACCAATCTTTGTGTCGTCTGCAAGATTGACTGTACCTGTTACAGTACCAGCTGTTGCAACTATTCTAACTGCTGTTGCTAAACCAATATTATTTGCACTAGGGTCATTTACTACATCTCCCAAGATTTTAAATGTTGCCATTTTACTTTTCTCCTAATTGTTCTTCTGTTTCTGCTTCTATGTAATCATAGATAACAGAAGTGTTAATTTCATGGAAGTCTGCAACTTTATCAATCGCCTCTTCCACATTCATAACTATATTCTTACCGTGCCTCAAACCTTGGTCTTTTTCAACAACTTTAAAAAAGTCGGTCACCGCCTCTTTATGTAGAGGTGGTAAACCCACAAAAGTTTTACTATTTACTAATTTCTTATTCTCAAAGAGATTAGATATTTTCATCGCCACCAACCTCGGCTGCCGGTTCAGAAGATACCTCAGGTACGTCTGCTGTAGGTTCTGGTTGAGTATTACCGTTATCAGTAAACTCAATTTCGTTACCTTGTGTATCGTGTATCGTATCCGTTCTTTCAGCAGGACTAAGTACAGATGGTTTAGCGTCACTAAATGCTGTCGCTTGGTCACCTTGTCCTGGTGTATTAGTAAAGATATTCTTTGCTACGTCTATTCTTTGTTGGTCTAAAGCAGAGGCAACCTTGTCTCTTAATGCGTCTTTAAAAGCTTCACCAGCTTCTGCATTTGCTCCCTTACCTAGACTGTCAATAAAACTTGCTACTTTTTCTGTCATTATAGTTCTCCATTATCTTGTGATGGCACTTGTATAATTCCATCATCAACTTCTTGTTTAATTTGTTTATCAATATCCTCAATTTCTCTTGCGTTTTGTTTAAGGACATTCTTTCTAATATACTCAACTGAGTAATATTTACCTACGTAATCTCTCATCTCATTAGCCAATCTCAATCGTTCCATTAACATCTCCGCATTTTTAAGTTCTGCGAAATGGCCGTCTTGTAAGAAATCATATTGTAAGTGGTCTTTTACTAAAGCCCAATCTTCTTCCGCAATAACAGTTTTTAATACTAACTGTGTATGTAGAATATCATTAAAGAGTTCAGTAAATTTCTTTCTTAACCTTTGAACAAACTTTGTAAATTTAAGTTCATCTCTAGTAATCTCAGTAGAACGACCCATGTTAAAACCTTGGTTCGCTTCTAATCTACTAGCAGGAACATTCAAACTTCTATAAAGTTTACTTCTAAAGTATTCAATGTCTGCAATCTCACCTAAGTTTTGACCACCAGGTAATGTAGTAATATCTGTACCACGACCACCTTCTCTACTTGGTAACCAGAAATCTTCCAACATAGACATATAGTTTCTGTCGTCTCTGATTTCACCTGTTTGTGCGTCATAGACAAGTTTATTTCTATACTTGGCCATAACATCTCTTAGGTATTGTTCTGCCTTTTGTTTAGGTAAATTACCTACGTCAATCTTAAAGATACGTCTTTCAGGTGCTCTTGCGATTCTGTAAATCACAGCAGCGTCTTCAATCATTCTTAATTGATTAACTGGTTTAATTGCCTTATGTAAATAAGACAAGACCATATTTTTATTTTGGTCTACTAATCCAGATGGTACAAAAGCAATTGCGTCTGTAGCAATCTTAATTCCACCAGATGTAGTATTTGTAATACCTTTTTCGTTGAAGATAAAATACTCTTGCATTTGGTCAACAACTGATAGACCATATGGAGTAGGACCGTCAGGTCTCATCTTCCTAATTTCTCTGATTTTTTTAATCTTACGTGGGTCAATGTATCTTAACTCTGTGATACCTTTGTGTGTGCTTTCTCTATCAATTACTTTATGATAGAAAATACGACCATCAACGTACCAACGTCTGAAAATATCATGCCCTCTAGTATTGAAGTTCATAAGACGGAGGACTTCTTTAAACTCTTCCTCTATCTTTCTTCGAACATCTTTACCAAATGGTAAGTCTTCTAAGTTTAACTGCACGGCGTCTTTAAGTTCATTCGCAACGATAGCTTCGTTGATAATGTCCTCTACTGCCATGTCACACTCGGGGTGTAATGCTATTTCTCTATAACGTCTGATTAAATCCTGCTCATTTTTAGCAGTGCCTTCCATGTCAAGGTACTGACCAAAATAACCACCAGCGGCGACAGTTGATGTACCGTCATCCGCTTGTGGTGTTGTAAAGCTTTGTTTTGGATCCTGCTTGGGAGCAGCTCTTGTTATAGAAAATCCAAATAAATCTGCCATACTATATTCCTTTACTGTTCATTATCTATTTATACTACTACTAGGTAGTCGTATTTGATTCAAAGTATTGGTATGCCATAGTTACAGAAAATTCTTCAATCGCTGTAGCTTCGTCATAACTCAATTCAATCGGTGAAATGACTGACGGAAATACACCTCTAAGTGTATAACTTTTAATCGTTGCACCGTTTCTATCTAACTGGTCGACAAATGCGTCAACTTGATAATCCGCTGGATTAGTTAAGCCTTCGTTATCTGTCATGTTATTGATACCATTTGACCATCTTTCAAACGCATTTCTTAGTTTGAAATCTGTATCATTGATAACAGTAATAGACCAATCTTCTATCGTTCTATCTCCAGCAATCTTAATGCTTCTTCCTCTGAAAGGTACATTAAAACTAGGTACTGACATACCTGGTAATGATGTTGCCTTACATAAGAATGCTAGGTCTTCTATTTCTCCACCAACTTGTGCGTAACCTGGAAAAGGCATTGTAACCTTAAACTGGTTGGCTCTTGCGCCACCGCCTGCAAGTTTAGCTTTGAAGTCATTTATGTTAGCCATGTTATTATTTCTCCTTTTCTAAACTTAACCGCCTGCTACTTCGTCAAACGAAACACCAGTACGAGTTGCTATGAATTGTAAAGTAATGAAGTTAATGCTTCTAGCAGGTTTAATGAAAATCTCCGCTATAAACTCATTTCTATCAATTACTTCACCTGTGTTGTTAGTTTCATCACAGACTACTAAAAAGTCTGTAATACCTCTTCTACCTTGGACTTCTCTAAGGAAAGGCTCTACGATATTTCTAAAGTTCGCTCTAGTAAATTCATCATTGAATTCAAATAGTTGGAATTTAGAAGCAGTCGCAATTGCTTTTTCTAAAACAATGAACAATCTTCTAACATTTATTCTGTCAAATGCTGAAGGTGCTGATAATCCAGTTTTGTCACCGAAAAGAACCGTACCTTGGCCTGGGAAGGTTGCAACAGGATTAATTCTTGCTCTGTATAGTTCGTCTCTTTGTGCTTTAGTTGGATTAAATGCTAACTTAACTGCGCCTCTAACAATACCTCTGTTAAAGCCTGCTGGTGAATACCAAGCGTCTGCGATTAAGTCTGTTCTTGCTGATAGACCAGCCATGTCACCGTTTAATGGTACATATCTATATACGTCAGCGTATCTGTCGTACATGTATTTGTAACCACTGTCAAACAAAACATAAGAAGATGATTGGATAGTATTAAAAAATCCTACCACGTTATTCTTTTGTTGGTTTGCGTCAGCAACATTAACAACATCACTTCTTTCAGGAGAAGCAAATACGATTGCGTCTTTTCTGTTTTCTGCGATTGTGATTAAGTTACCAATGTGAGTTGCGTCACCGGCTCCGGCCATAATTAAACCTACGTCAACTGTCTCTGAGTCTGCAAACTTTTGGTAAGCAATCATCTTTTGACCTGTAGTTGAAGCAGAACCATCTGAACCAGATTGTAAACTAACATTTGATACAGCTGTTACGTCTGTAAATACAGTGTTAGCGGCCGCTTGACCCCAAGTAGAACCAGCTGCGTTGTGGTCCATCCAGTAGATGTAGTTTGATTGTGCGTAAAGAACATCAGGATAGTAGTTAGTAGAACCTTGTGCTGTCTTACCATTAGAAGCTTTTGAAACTGCTCCGTATGTTTCTAAGATAGTACCTTTAATTCCGCTAATTGCTCCATCTTTATCAATTACAGCAATGTGTAGTTCGTCATTTGAACCACTTAATGTTGCAACGAATGGTGATGTTCCTGGTGCTTTGTTGAATAGGTCGTAATGTTGCCATCTTCGTCTTACAGCTGCACCGTCTGTGATAATTTGGTGTAGGCCTGAAGAGTCAGCCACACCGAAGTATGCTGGCTCATCTTTTCTAACAATATTTAAATCGTTAGTTGAGATAGATATTACTCTGTATTCGTAGTTGTCTCCAAAATTTACTATGTCGCCTGCAACTATACCAACTGCTGAAGTTACAGTAACAACTGTGTCTCCAATAGCCGTAGCTGAGTCGTTAACAGTAGTCTTAGTTGCTTCTTCGTAAGCTGTCGCTGAAGGACATGTAGAAATTTCTATTGAATTTCCCCATACTCCTGCACTTCTAGCTGCCCAAAGGCCAACTGAGCCTGAACCGTCTGCATAGTTATTTGTGTAGTCTGTCGTATTTTTTATTACAAGCGCTGAACCACTTTCGGTTGCGTTGCTTACTCCTGAGTTCTGAACACGGACAACTCTTAGAGCATTAGAATATTGTAAATAGTTTGAGGCTGTAAACCAATCTTCAAAGTTTGAAGTGTCGGGTTTACCAAACATAGATACTAATTCTTGCTCGCTAGAAATACTTACCACTTCATCTAATGGACCTTTAATTGCTTTGATAGCAATAGCGCCTATAGAAGTTGAAACGGCAGGAATAATTCTAGTTAAGTCTTTTTCCTGTACGAGAACACCTGGTGATACTTGAAATGCCATTAGGTTGTCTCCTTTTAATTACCTTTTAATTTTAAAATATTCAACATTCTTATTATTCATAAGTCCATAGTCAAAGTTCAATCCTTACTGATATTTATAAGACCTAGGAACCCTACAATCCTTTGTGTGTCACTACTGGATGCCAGACCGTACCATACTCATCTACTTCACTTTTCAACTCATCTGGTGTTCCATCATCAATAAATCCAAAGGGTGCCATATCTTGTTCTATCAATTTCTCTTGTTCCTCATACAACATTTGTCTTGCGTTAGTATTCGTTAATTCTTTAAAAAATGGTTGGTTACTCAACCAACCGAATATCACACAACACATGAACAAATCGTCATTACAACCATCTTCTGCCTGCCATGATGAACCTCGTCTTACAAAGGTACTCATCTCGCCAATAATGTTGAAGTCATTTACTAAAAGTTTATCCGATTCAATCAATGTTTTGATATTAGAACAACCAATCTTCTTAATTTGTTTAGTCATTCTTACACCTAGTGATGAACCTCTACCACTAAACATTGCACCTAATATTTGACCAGCACGACCTCTTTGTGTAGTCATTAATAAATTATCATATTCTAATTCAAATTGCATTGCTTCTGCAATCTGTTGACCAAGGTCATTGACCTCAATTAATACATTTGCCTTATTGTATGCGTCACAAACTTTTTTGATAATGTGAGGAAACAAAATAGGTTTAATCTCGTTACTTCTATACTTTGCTACAATTTTATAAGGCATTTGTGTTGCGTCAAATATTACAAACGCCGAGTAATCTTTTTCTACACCTCTTGCAACGTCAACTGTACAAACATATTCTTTACCTTTTATCGGGTGTTCAAATACATCTACGCCACCACTTGTAGTCAAGGGGTCCATATATGCAAGGGTTTTAATTTTAGAAGGACTGATAAGTGTATCTACTGAACCTAAGAATTCACATTCAAACTCTTGTTGAAACTGCTCAGGTGAGGTGTTTCTTATTGTTGCTTCTTTCCATTTCTCATCTCTGCCTGGAACTTCTGACCAATGCACTTCAATAGGAACATAATCGTTTCGTTTATTCTCTGCGTCTGTCCATAACTTATAAAACATATTCATACCGTAAGGTGTGGATACGATTATCATTTTAGTTTTTTGTCCAGAAGAAATTGTAGGATAAACTGAGCTAAAGAAGGCCTCGGCAATATTGGTAGGTACGAAAGCAAATTCATCTAAGAAGATGATGTTGAATGAACCACCTCGAATAGCACTTGAAGATGTTGCAGCTGCCACAATGACCGACTTGTTTTCTAATTCAATGTTACCTTTGTTCCAGTTGATAACACCTTGTTGTAACCACTTTGGTAAATTCTCATAAGCAAGTTGTACTCTGCCTAAGATATCTCTAGCAGTAGATGATTTGTTGGCAAGAATAGCAATGTTACTATTAGGATTAAACAATGCATAATGTAATAGATATGAAACTGTGGTTGTGGACTTACCAGACTGTCTTGGTAGTTTACAAATAGTAAATCTATTATCATGTATTGTTTGTACAATGTGTCTCTGAAAAGGATACATCTTAAAAGGTACAAGACCATCATCAAGTGATACAATACGAATATAAGTTTCCATAAAGTATAATGGGTCAGCGGCACACTTCTGATACTCTATAATTTGTTTTTTAGTAAACTCAACCGGAGTATTAATCTTTTTTAGATTGGGGTTACCTAGATATGCGTCTGTCATTATTTTATATTCTCTCTGAAATATTTATTGTACTTATCATCTTCATCTTTATGTTTATCGCCAAACGGAGATACTTCATTCTCTGTTATATTTGGCCATATTTTAGAATACTCTTCATTAACCTTTATCATTAAATCTGTTGCCTTGTCGTCTGTAACAATTGCGTCAATTGGACACTCTGGTACACAAACGCCACAATCAATACACTCGTCTGGATTAATGACCAGCATATTATTGCCTTCATAAAAACAATCAACTGGACAAACTTCGATACAGTCCATAAGTTTGCATTTAATACAACTTTCATTAACAACGTGTGTCATCACTTTCCCTCATAAAATGACTAAGCCATACTTCGTCCTTAATTACTAAGGCTTCTATGTGTGTATAACCTAATCGTATAGCTGCATTAACTCTTTGACTGCCTCTAAATGTCATGTATGGTTTATGAATATATGTGGTGCCATTAACACCAGTTTTTTCACCTGTGCCTTTTTTATATTCCCATACTTCTATTGGCAGTTCTAATTCTTCACCATTCATCAACTCTTGTAGTGGTGGCATAGACTTGATATATTTAATATTATCTAATGCAACAACAATCTTTTTGCTGTTAACCAGTTTTGCCTTCAACAATTTCATTTTCGGTCTGTTTTTCCATTCTACTCTCCGGCGTTTCTTTTCTATTCAACATCTTTTGTAACTCTGCTGTTGAACCGACAAAGAGAGCGTTCTGAATTTTAGTATCAGCACTTTTAGTTTCGGCCTTCAAGTCTTTTAATTTTTTTTGTAAGTCTTGTAGTTTATCTACTGTAGTAGCTACGTTAGCGATAAGTTGTCCAGCAACTTCATATGCTCTAGGGTGTTGACCCTCTTTAGCAATCTCTAAAATACCTTCGATTGCTTCGTTACCTTTATCTATAAGGTTATAATAATTTTCTCTACTGTGAGTATAATCATTATCAATATCACCTTTGTCTTTGTCTTCTACTCTAGGCACCTTTGGTGTTTCTTTAACAACCATTTGGTTTTCGTTCTCTGTAATATCTTCTGAGACCGGGTCTAAACCTAATATTTCATTAACTGAATTCTCTAATTTTTTGTTCATATAAATTACTCATCATTACCTGTTGTCGGATTAAAACTCTTACCATCGGAAAAGTTTAATATTTGTGTTGTGAAACCAAAATCATCATCAGCGTTTGCACTTGCTGGATTTGGTGTTATAATTATTCTTTCTTCTCTACTTGCGTTTGGCATATCTGTAGCTAAGTCGTCTCTTACTTCTCTAATAACTTTCTGATTACTCATTGGTCCATATAGATATGTTTTGGCAGTAAAATTCATTGTGTATATAACTGCTCGTCTTTGAGTAAACGTTCCGTTGTAACTATCTTCGTACTGTACATCATTTAAAATAATAGGTATATCTCTCTTAATATTCATATCAGGAACCATGTTGACTGTTACTGTTAGGTCTGGTTGAAAATATGGTAATATTTGTTCTACAATCTGTAGACCATTTTCAGCAGTTGCTGTAAAAGAATATAAAGTAAAACTTATATTGTAAGGCACCGGTGTATAGTTAAAGTTTAATACTTTACCATCTTCGCCTTCTTTAACAATTCTATGTTTCTGTGTTCTAGTTAGTTTTCTACTAGGGTCATAAGCTAAACCTGTAATCTCAAAACCCATTCTAGGTAATGTAGTTGCAAAGGCTCTGTCATCTAAATTAGATTGTTCATCTAGTCTGACTAAAAACTTTTCTTTTGGTGCATATGCCAATGGCACACGTAATCTTTTAGTGATAGCACCTGTAGAAGATGTATTTTGTATGATGATGTTATTAAAAATCTGACCAAAAGCAATAGTCAATCTTCTTAATGTCTCGTTATAGAAATGATTACCAAACATTATAATACCTTGCCTTTATTAGGACCGTTTTTAATAGTATACTTCTGTGTGCCATTAGCACCAGTGTCTACTTCTTTTTTTAGAGTCTTAGTTAAAACCATTTCTTGTTTTTTTCTATTCAACTCTTTTAAGTGTTCATTTATTTGTAAGTGTCTATCTCTACTCATCTACTTCTCCAAACGGATTTCTTTCTGTGAAATCCAATATATCATCTAGTGTAGAAACTGTATCGTAACCTGCCTCTGTATTTAAATCTAAATTACTAGCATAGGCCGATTGTGTTGCTAAGTTAGATGTTTCTGAATATGTTTCCATCATCAACAATGCTTGACCGCCTGTTGAATACTTATGATAATCTTCCATCTCTATTGAACCAAGTCCTGTTAATACTGTCTGACCAATTTCAAGTGAAGTTTTATGTAACATAGTATCTAAACTATGGTCGTCAGCGTGTTGGTCAAGTAGTTCATTACCAGTATCAATTTTCTCACTAGAGTATTCCCAACGTGTAACTCTTAGTTTGTAAACCGGTAAAGAACCTAATTGAAAGAATGGTTCCTGGTCTTCTACGAATAGTATTTCAAAGTATGAAGCCATTAAAGGGACATATAAAATATCTCCTTCGTTTGGTCTACCTGAAGCAATAAGATTAGCTGAGTTTGCAACCTGCATATCAAATGCTCTTTTAGTAACGACCAATGTAGTGTCGTCTCTAACTTCTAAACCAAATTTGTTAATGATTTCTTGTTCGCCAGCAAAACCCTCATTGGTTTCAAAATACATTTCAGTTAGATAAGAGTCGTCAAATCTACTTGAAGTATCTTCACCAAATATTAAATCCCTATTGACTAGTGTTCTTGGAAGATAGTAAATATCTTGACCGAATACCTTAATAGATTCGTAGATTAAATCTTCTTGTAATCGCTTCTCAGCTTGATTACCGATTCCTCTACCACCTTGAAAATAGTGATTTACTGTCATTTGTTATCCTATCAAAAACGCTGGATTTAATTCAAATGTACTTCTGATTTCGTCTTCTAATTTTGTACAATCTGTTAACGCTTCTGAATATATCTGTTGGCCGTTAAGTGAGACACCACCAATCATGGCCATGCCGTTAAATTTAGACAAGTTTTGTCCCCATTGTTTTTTAAATAGAGCAGTTACATATCTTTTTAAATAAATGTCGTTAAACACATCTGTGTAAACGTTTGGATCCATTTTTCTGTAACACTCAATAACTAGATATTCACCAACTCTTAAATCATTCTTCCAATCCATGTCAATGTATAATCTATTGTCGTGTTGATTGTATCTTAATGGTTTTTCACCAACTAAAATGTGGTCTAAGAAGTCAAGTTGTCTCATCACCATGTCATAGTTTACAACACTAGTTGAAGAGAAGTCGTAAAGGTCATTCAATCTTAATTGATATCTTACGTCAAATAAGTTTAAAGAACCTTTAGATGAAAAAGGAAATATGTTAACTACTGATATAACAGACTCGGGAACAATGATATAACCTTGGCCTTCTTCCCATGCCGTGGTTACTGAATTCTTTGTAACAGATTCAGAAGAGTTTACTGTAACTCTGTCTTTATCTGCTTGTGTATATTGATACTTTAAGTAACTTCTACGGATACCATCATAGTGGAACTGCGACCAATACTGTAACGCTTCGTCAATTCTATCTTCTAATTGATTGTCGTCAGCATTAATCTCAATAACTGGTTTACCTAATGCTCTTAAAGCATACTGTTTTAGTTGTTCTCTACTTGCTGGTTCTGCCATAACTCTAGTCCCTTTTGGTATATTTATAAGAACAGGAAGTGTTGTTTATCCTATTACTTCTATTTATATTTTAGGAAACAAGTTGTCTGTGCAAAAGGTTTTTACAGTTTCCTCTGGTAGTCCTAAAGACATCATTACCCTTGGTGTATGAGGGTTTTGTTGTTGGTGTTCACAATAATAATTCTGAGCATTGATTACTTCTTCTTCTTTGCCTGTATTATCATAGTTGTTAATGATATCTAAGTAGACTTTTAGTTGTCTTTCAACAAGTCCACAGATAGTATTGATTTCTTCTTCTGTTGTAATGTTTCCAGCAGCCATCATACCTGGTGAAAATATCTTCAATGCCCAATCTGGCAACTCTCGTTGCTTCGTTGGTTTAAATGGTTTATTCATCTCAATGAATTTTTGTGTCATGTAATGGTCTTTAACTAACATAGGCGACCAATCGTAAAATGCACCGGTAACTTTATTCTTACCTGCGATTACGTCCCACCCAAAAATAGGACCATCATTATGTTTCTCTGGAAAAATACAGACATGCATCATCCAAAGACCTTTAGTATCTCTTACGTCAACGATATCAATGTGAGCTCTACGTATGCTTCGATTTTGCCAGGTACGATTGACCCAACCTAATTCTTTATCGTTAAATCTTTCCATTCCTTCTTCATTGTATTCTTCACAATGAAAATTTAATGTCTTAATCAGTTTTTCGCTGTTGAGTAATAATCTTTCCCAAATCATGCATTTCTCCAAATAGTCTTGTTGCAAATATAAAACAGTTCTGTGTTTCTGTACGTACATCTTCTTCGTACAGACTTAAATAAGAATGTATTATTTCCCTAACAATAGGTTTATAAGTTTTGTGTGCTACGTCTTTAAAGGTATAAAATCTATTAGGACCAGGTGTCTTCTTCCTAATCATCTGACCACCAGACAAATCTCCTAAGTGTCTTACATATATATGTGAATAGAGTTTGTGGGCGTCTTCTTTAATACCTTCAATGTGATTAATGTATTCTTTTGTACTTTGTGTTATAATAGGCGTTTCTTCATCCTTCCATAATGCTTTGTAATCATAGACCAAATGTTCAGTTCTTTCTATACCAGGTGTCTGTCTAAACAAAGAATTTTCTTGTGCATATTTTTCCAACACAGCATAACATTGTGCTTGATTATATACGTAAGTTGCATATACTTTTTCATCTAAGTTGCCACTCATAATTGTCTTTACAAAGTCTTTTCTTTCAGCAGCCTTATGCCACTCACTTGTTATTTCTTTTATATCCATAGTAATACTCCTGCCGTTACGATTAATAATCCTGCCCACCCCGATAATATTTTAACATAGGTTGATAGTTTGGTTCCAAAATATAACTTACCAATTGCTACGCACTTGTGCATAGGTGATAAAATATAACCTGCAAAGTCAACAGCAAAGAACCATGGTAGATATTCAATACCATATATTGAGGCAAGTAATACGGTGATTGCACCAAATCTACTTGATGAGCCTAAAACAAATGCACCAATAAAAGATAGTCCACTGATTGCCATAAATCCAAATGTCGTTGTTATATCTAAACCTGTCGTTCCTAAGAACGTTGTGATTTCGTTTGTATGTTCTCTTACTATGTTTGATAAGAAAATAATACCTGCAACCCAAGCTACAATAGACCAATCGACATAACGTAATAGTTTTTTAAAATCAAATGTTCGTGTAACAATCATATAGTATATTGTTAACACACTGAATACAAACAGAAAGTTTACGCCAGATATAACAGCTGCAATACCTAGTATGTAAGGGAAAACGTATCTTGTTATTCTACTAATCTTAATCTCATCTTCTCCTCGTTTTAATTTTATATCTGTGTCTTTAACAAAGAAGATAAGATAACTTAGAGTATAAACAAAGGTCATTGCTATCAACGGCCAAATCAAACCAATAAATGCGCCATATGATAAACCAAATGCAGCCATAGGTAAGATAACAGTCTTCTCTAAAGGCGACCAAAAATAATAATGGTGTGTTGCCATAAAATCAATTGGACCAAACTTACTTCTACTTGCTTGGTTCTTAGTTGCTAGTGTATCTAAAAGTCCAGCAGATACAGTTACACGACCTTTAATAGGTAACACTCCTGTTAATGCACTGAACAAGGCTACAATAGCTCTATTGCTTTTCATACTTCTTTTTAGAAACGAAAATACATCACTAAATAAATTGTTGTCTTTAATCATACCTGCAATCATCATTACAAATACTATCAGAAATAAATACACCTGACCGGCTAATAGATTATCTATCATATTGTTAGCTCCGTTAAATCATTATAGTCACCAAACTTACCTTTAATAAATGTATTAAATGATATAGTATGTCTATCACTGTTACCTCTATTGGTATCAACATCATGTGTTAATGAAGATGGAAATAATATTAATCTTCCAGGTTCATTTCTAATGCCTACTTTGTTTGCTGTAAATTGATTGCCTTTATTTTTATCATAAAAGGTAAAGTTTGCAAAAGCACCATTGTTATAAAAGAAAGTCGGACAATCTGGTCCGTCAACATATAATACTGCTGAGAAAATACTGTTAGGGTGCATGTGTGAATGGTGTGATTCGTGAGGTTTACTTTTATTGTACCATGAGTTTGTTATATAAAATTCTACACCCTCTTCTCTACCTAATTGTTCTGCAAAAGCATTGACATTCAATAGACACCAGTTTTTTAAATCAGAGAATATAGTATTATCAAAAATATTCTTATCTTTAGTTACAGTGTTACCTCTGTTTTCCATTAATTCTAAACTACTCAAACAATCTAATTGCTCTTTAGTAAACTCGTAACAGTTATCAGACTTGTATATAGGTGTGGCGAATATTGGTTCAATCATTGAAAATACTTCTCATATACTTCTTTCACTTTATTTCTAATTGGAGTAAAAGAAAAACTATTAAAGTATCTTCTTTTTTTCATCCATATAATTTCTTTTTCAGTTGCGTCTCTACATGTCATTTCAAATTTCTCTTCTGATATAGGTAACATGTACATAAGTGGAGTACCTGCTTTAATCAAAGTTTCTCCCTCTTCTACATTCCAATTCAATTGTATATTTATCTCACTAGATTCTGCTGGGTCCAGAATGCCGGTGGTACTTTCATACTCAAACGAATCAGGATAAGGTATAGGCATACATAAAAACTTAACACCTTTCGGTGCTATTACATGATATGGTGTATTAATCTTTACAATATTTTCAAGTGTTCCTTCTCGTTTAGGAATAAATTTTGTATGACTATCTGAGTGTGTGTCTATTATAGCCATCTCAGCGTTTTGCATTAAATCAGAATCAGCAACTCTCCAGTTAAATCCTTTTTGACTTTTCTTTGTACTAACAACAACATCATACCATGCTGATACTATGTAACCTGTTTTAAATAAACTAAAGATACCTGGACATTGCATAATGTGAGTAGTCTTTTTAGTCTTGTCTAAATTCTTTTTATAATCCACCATTGCCAATGGTAACCACTTTGGTGTATAATCAGAGGTGTTCCTTACCATGAATAGGTCAGCTACCCCAGGTAATGTACTTACAAATTCAATCTTTCTCATTGTTGATTGATAACAAAAACGCCTACTCCATTCCAGTAATCGTCTTTGTCTTCTCCTTTCGTCATAATCTCTTCTTTAAATAATACTTTCATACCGTTGTCATTAATGGAACGTTCAGTCATAGCCTTAACATGTGGCCAATTCCAATCATCCATTAACAATATAAACGTATCGTCAATAGCGTCTCTATAGTGTCCTAAGAATTTATAATGTGCCTCTGGTGTATGGTCACAATCATAGAACACTATATTAGCTTTTGTCCTAATATCTCTAGGTTGTACTTTGAATAAGTCTTTGTCAATTATCTGTACTCTTTTATCTTGTACTTGACTACGAATATTCTCTAAAAATATTGTTTTATCCTTACCTCTCTCAACGTCAATCTTTACTTTCTCATCTGCTGGTACATTTTGTGTGTCTGACCAATTGTCAACAGCAGTTGCGATAATATTATTTCTTTCTAATGCACTTGTAAATATAGCACCTTGAAATACACCAACTTCTAAGTAACTAGGGTCCGGAGTATTTCTACAAATATTGTTAACTAGGTGTTTAACTTTATCAGAAGTAAGGCCACCTATTGCCTTTGTAGTATCAGTTATCCCACTAAAACCTCTACCACTATTTTGTATAGCTTCTTTTACTACTTTAATATATTCTACACTATTATTCTTTTCTACTATCTTATCACAGACATTACAATCCCAACAATTAAATTGGCAATTCTTAATAGTCTCTCGCCATACTTTAATTCTTTTGTCGGCAAATTTCTGTTTATTAATAAACTCTTCAAATTCAGGAAATAGAATTTCCTTTCCTTCTCTAAATCTATCAATGATAGTCATACTCTCAAATAGTCTTTCAGAGCTTTCTCTACCATGCATTTTAATAACATCAATGTAAGTTAGTAATCTATCCCACTCTTCTTTCCAAGGTGGAAAGTTTGCGATACGCCATTGATATGCTGGGTCTTGTTCTTCCCATTTAGGACATGAGAAGTAACTAATTTTTGTTTTGAAATATGTTGGTTCTAAACCTGATTTTCTTGTATTGTTATATAAAAAATGTTCATCTTGTACTGGACAATTACCCCAACAACCCTCGTTTGCAAGTAAACTAATCTTAACATCTACACCAAGTTTAGTCTTACAATGTTCTTTGACCTTTGCTAATGATTTTAGAAAGTCCTCATTACGCATTAAGTCTCGGTCTAGGTTGATGTAATTAAACCCAGCCTCTACTTGTTTCACTATCTCATTAGCTCTTTGTGTATTTCTAAGAATAGTATTCTTTACTAATACGTCAGGATATGCACGTTGGAACTTACCAGATAGCATCCAAAGAGTATGTGGTATAGTTACAATACGAATGCCATTGTCGTACAGATTTTTAAAATTCTTAATGAATAGGTCTAAGTTGGCGTCTGTAGGAGGTACTTCTATGTTATTGAATGTGGCAGATAAAGGAATACCTGTCTCTTTAGGAATAATATAAGCGTTTTCGGATATTAACCCTTGTTCAATTGCTGGAAATATATCACCCATTGCGTCTTGTCCAAAGGGAGCAATCCTAGATGTATAATATACATCATAGATATATTTCTTATTTCGTTTGAGGAACTCCAGAAACGTATCAAATTGTTCTGGCGTTAGTTTTGGATTTAGTGGTATACTAAACATAATATAATACTCATTTCAAAACCCACTAACGTGGGCTGTTAATTAAAAACTAATCTTAGTCGGTGCGTCAGCGAGACCTGGCTCATCTGTTGCTTGTGCTGTTGATACAGCCGAGATACCTTTAAGGTGTCTCCATCTATGTAGACCTGCAACATCTGTTAATGCGTCAACTTCATCTTCTAAGTCTTTTTGTTCACCTAGTAAAGTTGCTACTGCACTGTTATATGCTGTAACTTTAGTATTAATTTTTGATACTAATGCTGATACTGTTAGACCTCTTGCTGTTGCCAAAGTAGATAGTGTCGGAGTTGAAGCAGAATTATCTGCTGTCCAATCTTTAGCTTCTGCTTGTTGCACGGCCCAAGATTGTTTCTCTAATGCACTTGCTTGAGTTAATGCTAAGAAGTGTTGATTGTATCTATCCCTAATAATTCTTTTGAATAATACCTTTTGAAATAAAACTCCTTGTGCTACATCATCACTTGATAGTGTGTGTGTTGTCTTAGAAGCTTCACCAGAACCTACTAGTTGAGGAAATTCATCCGCTACAGACGTACCTGGTTTAATTGATATTGTTCCATCATATGAATCTGCAAACAAAACACCTTTGGCAGTTGAATAAGGAATAATTTCTGCATGAATATGGTCTAACTCAACCCTTAAATCCTGCATTTCGTCTGTAATAATACCTACACCGTAACTACAATAATTAAAATAATCTGCAATCCAGCCTGGTTTTTGTTCTATACTGTTCTTTTTAAATAAAACGTATTGATTTGCCATTTGTTATCCCTATTTTTCTGTTGTCCAATCACCACTTGGAGGTGAAATTTGTTCTTCGTTGTTATACTTATTATTTATAAGAGTATTATTGTCTGGTTGAGACATTTCTAAATTTTTAAGTAACTCTGGAGACTCAGCGCCTTCAGCAATACCTATACTCTTCAATTGTGCCAGTCTTCGTTCATTAACGTAACCAATTCTTAAATCAGCAACTGCCTGATTAGTTAATTGATTCATGTTAATATCAAATCTAACTGTATAATCAGTTGCAATTTTTAAAACTTCCTTTTGCATTGCTGGTGGAACCATAGCAATTGCGTCAAGGTTTCCTGTACCAATTTTACCATATGCTAACATTTCTGTAGCACATTGTTTAGCAAGTCTTACAGTCCAGTATTCAGCTTCAAGTTTTTCTTCTAACTCTTTATTACCAAATACATCAATAAGGAACGTACCATCTGGTAGTTTACCCTCAGGACTTTCATTCAATTCTCTAATTAAAGCTAAACAATCATCTTTTTCTATAAGAGCTTGTTTCATACGGTCTCTATATTGTTTACAATCTTTACGTATGTTCATTAAATCTAATTCAATATACTCTTGTTCTAATGTATCTGGTTTAACCTGAGAATATTTACGTTCTTCAATCTTTAACTCAATTTCTTTTTTCTTTAATTCCCAATCACAGTGTAGGAACGAATCTTGTTTTACTCGCAATTCAGCAAAGTATTGGTGCATCCGTTTATATGGTGTAAGCATTGAACCGCCTACAAAATGCTCCATTTTAAATTTTGGGTTGTGTTGACTGACTTCGCTGTTTGCGTATTCAATAATTGCCGTGTCATCACTCATTTTCACTCTTGTACTCATTGTATCTCCTATTATATAATACTATTTATAAGTTTTAAATTACGCTCTCCAGGCACAGTGACCTGAACTTTGACCGGCATTAGCTGTTGGACTTAAACCAGAAACAGTATTACCTGTATCTGTTGCATAATACATTTTATGATTTTCATTGTTCTGAGCACCATCATAGTTACCAATCATGTATTGCCAATCTTGTCCTAATCCATAATTTTCTTCGCCCATGTTTGTCTCAATTTTACCAATTGTACCAGTGTTAGTATCTGTAACTAGATTCCATCTACGCCAGTTATAACCACCACTATATGAACCTTCATTACCACATAGACCAATTCTACTTTTAGAACTCATACCTTTTTGTTGTCCGTGGTTTGCATAATGAGTGGTACTAGTATAAGAAAAAGTATAGAAATGAGCAGTTGAACCAGTGGAATCGTCCCAATGATAACCTTTATCTTTATCCATAAATGCTGAACCAGTAGATGTTAAGTTACCACCAAACTGTGTGAATTTTGTTTCTGTTACAAGGTTAAACACCTCGTAGTTAGAAGAACCTGAACCTGTTTGAAATGCTAAGTCTAATTCTTTTTGAGAAGAAGATAAATCTTGTCTTGAATTATACAGGTCATAGTTACTGTTATGTGACTTACCTGTATCAGTAAACATATGAATTGTTGATGTTCTTGTTGTAGCAGTTGAGTGTGCATTATCTGTAGGTGTAGACCATACAAAGAATGTTGTAGCATTATTTGCTCCAGCACAATAAGAACCTGGATAATCCATAAGATTACCTAAGTTTGTAGTTTGGTCTGTATGGTGTAAACTTCTATGTATTTGTCTCCAAGGAGAACCATCTTTATATCCGCCACCAGTATATGTTAAAGCAACAATCTGTCTATATCTCCATTGAGCACCAGGTGATGTAGTATCTCTAGCACCTTGAGCTGCATAACCACCATAGCCAGGTTCAAATTCTAAAGCAGCACCAAGCATATCATTACCGGAAAAGAAATATTGCATTGTGGATGCCGAAGCATAACTATTTCCGTTAGATTGATTTTTGTTACCGCCACCATGACTGTATTGGCCGTATTGATTGCCTCTACCTGAGTTAGTGTCTCTAACACCTTGTCCGCCACCTCCACCAAAAGTTTCAGTGGTGTAGTTGACTACGTTACCATAAACATGGTGTGGTTGTGTAGAAGTTGTAGAAATACCTGAACCATGAGTGTGATATCCATCATTGTGGGTCATAGCAAGAATACTACGCATATCAAATAGTCCAGAGTGTGGCGCATAGCCATCCGTGCCATCCGTTCTGTGAACGTTTTGCAATTTTCTATGCCACGTTCCGCCAAAGCTTTTCCCCATAGGAATTGAGCCATTACGTCTACGTGATTCTTTTCTTCCGTAAAAAGGTCCTGTTGCCATTTTGTATTCTAACTCCTGATTGTTATATAATTAAGTTAATATATTACGAGATAATTTCGTAAGATACAACCCAATCAAGTCTACTGTTGGTAGCTGCACCACCTCTAACTTGGTCGCCTTCTTCCAGATAGAAACTAGAGTTTTTATCTGTTACGAAAACCACTGTATTAGCGGGACAGTTAACATTGTAGGCTATAAATCTATCGGTAGAACCATCATAAAATGCTATTCTGAATGTTGTATCTGAGCCAGCCTTATTAGTAATTGTTACATTATTAATTTTGTAAGACTTTCCAGAAGAACCAACGTTTGTCACTAGTGAAGTTGTATATGTTGTATTCAACTCACCAGAATCAGTTTTACCATTAATGGTTGCTACGTTTACTATATTTGGTATTGCCATGTTTTATTTCCTCTGCTTATATTTATTGTTAACCAAAAACGATTGCCATTGCAATCCCTTTACCTGTTGAGAATCCGTTTGTGTCTACATACGTCTTCACGGCTTGCTCAGTCGGTACGGCTGTATCAGAGTTACCTGACAAAGTACCGTCTGTACTAAACTCATTAATTGTTGCACCGATTTGAGCACCAATAGAACCAAGTTGTAATTCAGTCAAACCAGAAAGGTCAAATGCGTCTGCGTTAAGCGTAGCAGTACCCGTTGCCTGGTCAATTTTAAATTGTGAACCAACTCTAAAGTTACCTAAGTGGTCAGTAGAAGTGTAGTACACACGACCACCATTACTTTCAACTGTTTCTCTTGAAGCGTCATAAGGTTGTGTCGCACCTACACTGTTTGGATAGTTGGTGTCTGCGAAAGAACCAGTACCAATTGATAGGAAGTCGTGACCTGTTAGACGAATGTTAGAAAATAGTTTTGTTATATCACACTCAGTATTATCTGGAACAGGAGCCGTTCTTTCAGGAGTGACTGCAACTAAAGCTTGTTTTGAACCTGTAACTTCTTCTGTTGAAGCCGTTACACGATAAAATTGTGAATCACCAGCAAACTGGAAGTTTTGTCCAACTCCTAATGCACCTGCTGTTCCTAAGAAAGTAGATGTACTGTCAACATGGAAAAGATATCCTGTTTGACCTGTTACTACTGATTTAGGAGTAATTGTTCCGGCAGAACCGTATGCTCCATATGATGAACTGTTTACGTTTGTTGTAACAGTAGGGTCATCACTTGATGATAAACTAAATGTGTTTGTTGATGTGTTTTGTACATAATAACTATTGCCATTTAATTGTGTCATACCAACTACGCCACTAATAGCAATTTTAGTACCGTTTTGTAATCCGTGTCCGTTAGATGTAACTACTGCTGGGTTAGCAGACGTAACACCTGTAATTGTTTTGGTTGCTGTATCAACTAAGTCGAGCACTGCTTTTGTTGTTACAAAGTTATATGAACTAGAACCTGTTACGTTAACTGTTTCATTAGGTAAGAATATGCCTGATAAGTTTTCAAATTTAAGTTTGAAAGTAGAAGCGACATGTCCTAATATTGTAGCAGTTGCACCTGAGGTAGCACCTGTCATTGCGTCACCAGCTGCTGGTGCAGCCGAGGCAATGTTACCTGATAATTTAACGTATTTAAGTTGTGAACCTCTTGCTTGAACTTCACCTGGAGTTTCTGTTGAAGTAACACCGTCTGCAAGTCCACCATATTCTCCGTATGCATTTGAACAGTTAAGCGCTCTAAGAGTACCACCTGTTGTTGCATGGAAACCTTTATCACAGTAGTAAGTAAATACTGATACTAACTCGGCACGACCACCGTTAGTCGCAAGGACTCCAGTACCGTCTGAGTTAATCTGTGTAAAGTCATTGGCAACCATTGATTTGTTACCTGTAGATTGTGCAAAACCATCAATTAACATACCAGTTGTACCTGTGTTTAATGAAGTACAGTTGTGTATGTATGGCGAAGCAGTTGTGATTGAACCACTAGGGTCAAGTGAAACTACTGAAGCGCCTGTTGTCATTCCTTGGAATGTCATAAATGAAATATATGTACTGTTGTTAACTAGTAACATTGAACATGCGTTATTGTCATGTAACGTTGCAACTTGAGCTGTTAAGTTAGCACCGCCACCGCCACCTAGAACTGAGTCTGCGATTGTAATAACTTCGTTATCTGCATAATTAGCACCACCATAAGTTACTGCAACGGAAGTAATTGCTCCGCCGCCGCCTACTACGACTGTTACTTTTAATCCTGTACCTGTACCGGCAGAAGTTGTAACAACATTTGTATATGTTCCTGTTGTTCTACTTGAATCTGTTGCACCGAAAGTATCTACTGTCGCTACAGAAGTTGAAGAACCAGCTGCTGGTTCAAGTCTTGTTCCTCTTAATGAGTCACCGAATACTGTTGTACCGTTAGGTATAATAATTGGGAATTGTTCTTCGTAAGTACCACCTTGTAATCTAATTGTATCACCGTTCTGTACCGTTTCTACAGAGAATGTTACGTTTGTTGCGCCACCAATAGTTGAACCTGCGATTGTAGCAGTATTGCCTTCTGCCCAACCTGTACCATTTGATACGATTGTAACAAGAGCAATTGAAGAGCCGTCTGTTACTACGTCAACAGTTGTTCCAGATGATGAACCACCTGATACTGCAACGTTTCTGTATGTGTTTGGAGTACCACCTGTACCACCTGCAACTCCTGATATTTGAGAAATACCATTTGTCTGAGCAACTGAAGCTGCCTTTTTCAAAGTTTTGTAAGGTAGCGATTCTGTTCCTGGATTTGTATCTGCACCTGATGGAGCAACGTAAATTTCGTTAGACGCCGTAGGTGTTTGATACTCTAATTGGTTTCCGTTAGCACTTACAACAAGTCTGTCACCAGCACGACCAATGGCTAATCTAGTTGCGCCAACGGCGTCCCTAATAATTAAGTCACCTTGTGTGGTTAAAATTCCTGCTGGGTCACCTTGTGTAAACAGTTTCCAATAACCACTGTCACCACCAATTACTGGCGTTTGACCGTTGTTATCAACTACTGCTAAGTATGAACTGTTTAAGTAAAGAACTGATTCACTAACTTTATATGCTGTGTTAACGTTCCAAACACCTTTAAGTGTAATACCTTCAACTAATAAGTCAAAGTGTGATGTGCTTGTTGGTAAATTTGAACCTGCTGTTAATCCGTCTGCTTTACATACGTATGTGTTACCACCATATTTAACAACGTCACCAGTTTTATAAGCTGTACTGGCAGAGTACGTGCCTTGTAACTTGAAACCTGTTGTTAAAGCTTCCCACTCAGAACTTGCGTCTGTAGGAACTACGTTTAAATTTTGCGATTGTGCAAGATAAGTGTAACCACCATAATTTACAATGTCGCCTGATTGATACTGAGTTGAAGAAGACCATGTGTCTTCAAACTCTAAACCTGGAACATAGATGTTAAATTTAGTTTCGTTTAATGTTGCGCTACTTGTGTGAGCACCTGTACATATCCATAAACTTGCTCCGTATTTTACTACGTCATCTACTTTATAGTATGTGCTGTTTGCATAATCACCTTTGTAATCTTGCCCCGATACCATCTTTTCCCATCTAACAGGACTTGCTGTTAAATCGGCTTCGAAAGTGCTTGCTGATGTATGGTTAAATTTACATACGAATGTATTACCACCGTATTTAACAACGTCATCAACAATGAATGCTGTTGCGGTTGCCCAATCACCTTTCCATACGAATTTTAGTCTACCTAATACAAAATCTGCCATTTGTTATCCTTTAATTTTTATTACTCCGTCCAGTTTCTTGTGTTTCCAGCTGAACCTGTGTTATATGTAAAATCTGCAAAATATCTTGCTACTAAAAATCCTTCTGAATTCATGTAGTATGTCAATTTGTTAGCGTCAAATCTTGCACCATCATATTTTCTACTTCCAGGTGTTCTTCTGTCTGCTAACTCTTCACTAGAACCTCGAATGTAAGCATTTGAAGCTCCGCTGTTTGCGTCATCAATTCCATTATAAGGTACACCGTAATCTGCTAGTGAAACTGACTCGCCACCAGATAGTAAAATTTTAGTATAAGTTAATACACCATCATTTGTTCCTTCTCGCTCTACTCTTAGACCGTGAAAGGCTGCTTGGTCTGAACCAAAAATTGAAGTATCATTTTTCTTTGCAATTAAATAACTCATTTTTTATTGTTCTTCCCTCTTACGTATTATTTATAATAGTTTATACAGTTACTTCCAAAATACTTGCAAAACACTCGACATCCGGAGTTGAACTGTCTGAGTTTAATTCTGCAACTACTCTTATAATGTCGTTTTGTTCCATATTAATAGGTTTGTCCAACATTAAAGTGTTCTCTGGCTCAATAATTAGAGACTTTCCTATGTGATAGAACGTACTACCACCATCTGTAGTCACCTTAACATCTACGTTTGCATAGTTTGTTGGGTGTTTATTCGAAATATATACAGCATGAATTACAGCACCACCATTGGTACCTGCTGTGTAAACATTCGCTGCTGTATTATCAGTCACCGATACTGCTCTTCCTGCGTTTTTAAATGAACTAGCCATATATTATATTATCCTCCAAACACTATAGCATAAGCGAGAGCGTCACCCTCACCAACCAATGCGTCACCTGTTGATGTTCCGTCTGTTGTTAAGTTACCAGTTGTAATAACTGTACCTGATACGTTAGGTAAACTAATCACTCGGTCAGACGTTGGCTCAAGAGCCGTTAAATTTGTTTCAAATGCATTTGCAAGGTTACCTTCAAAAACTAAGTCAGAACCATTTAAGATAATGTCTTGGTTGGTAATATTACCGTTTGCTGTAATGTCATTTAGAATGGCACTACCTGAACCACCCATTTCTTTTACTACACCGCCTACTGTCTTGGAATAAAACTTACCATCTGCAAGGTTCATTGCCAATTCGCCGACTACTAAATCTCCTGTAGTAGGAACACTTAAACTTGTACTACTAAGTTTTGGTTTAATAATCGTTGCCATACTTAGTATGTTCCGCCGTCAATTTGTGTAACAGTAACAACACCAGAAGTAACTGTAAAGTTATCTGAATGGAAAGAAGCAACACCTTTATTAGACGTACTTGCTAACTCACCAACAATCTGAATTGTATTACCACTTGCTACTGTATTGATACCTTCGCCAGCAAGAAACTCTAAAGTACCACCTAATCTTACATTACCTTGTGTAGAACTTTCGTCTGTAAAGTATAATGGGTCAGTTAGTTTAGCACTTGAAATTGAACCAGATAACATAGCGTCTGTAACACCTAATGCTTTAACTCTTAGTTGGTCTGAGCTAACTTCAATAGAAGAGTTATCTGTTTCTACGTTTACTGTATTTCCTGATTTTGATAAAGCCTCACCAGCAATAACTTGCCCAGCACCTGAGAATTGTGATACATCTAATGCCGTTGTGCCAAATGTAGGAGCACCTGTGTGAGTAAATACATAACCGTTACTACCACCGGCAGTACCACTTTCTACAAATACAAAAGAACCGCCTGATAATTCAGAAGGTTGGTCTTCTGGAGTTGCTCTTGTTAATACAAAGGCACTTGAACCGTCACCAACTGTAGTAACAACATAGATACCGTTTTGAGCAGCTGTTGTTTGGTCTTTAACTAAAATTCTATCTGCAACAGTTGGCGAAACACCATCTAATGATAATGCGCCGTTTGCTGAAGCAGTTAATGTTGCACCAACTCCGGCAGTACCGTTTGAATAAGTTGAAGCTAAGTTTGCTGTCGTAGCAACTTTAGCAGATGGTTTAGCGTCAAGTCCTTGAGCAACTTGGTCAACATATGCTTTGTTTGCTAATGATTGTCCTGCGAAACCACTTCTATCTTCGTAACCTGATGGTACAATTACTGTACCTGTTCCGTGTGGCGTTAAAGTAATATCTTTATTGCCAGCAGTAGTTGTTATTGATTGACCATTAAGTGTAAGGTCATCAACAACTAGTGAAGTTAATCCTGCAATATCAGTTGTAGTTGCACCTAATGTTAATGTAGATGAACCTAATGTTACTGTAGGATTTAAAAGGTTAGCATTTGATATTGCAGCTGAACCTGATAAGTTGGAATTTGTTAATGCTGTTGCATTGTATGTAATTAAGTTATCTGTTACGACTGCTTCAAGTCCAGAACCACCAGCAAACGTT
>Ga0209090_10000476_pt1 | contig 24907 bp, 29 predicted proteins | sample ArcticOcean_MG_C_9_FD_187432 | JGI IMG/M metagenome (GOLD analysis project Ga0209090, IMG submission 187432) | Marine microbial communities from western Arctic Ocean - ArcticOcean_MG_CB2_152 (SPAdes) (version 2) | ecosystem: Environmental > Aquatic > Marine > Oceanic | place: Arctic Ocean... | reverse complement strand
CTAACGTATCACCTGCTACGGGTGAAGCTGGAAAACCACCTGATGTAAATACATAAGCTGTCATACTATATATCTCTTAATCTATGTATATCTAATTATTACAATGCCTGACGATCCATTGCCGCCAGCATAGCCAGTTGTTGCGCTAGACCAACTGCCGCCTCCGCCTGATCCTGTGTTTACAATAGCGTCTAGATCAAATAGATCATCGTATCCACCATTCCCACCAACAGAACTACCACCGTTGCCCGAATATCCAGCAGAGCCGCCGCCACCACCTCCGCCTGCGTAATAATTATTGTCTACCCATTGACGACCTAAGCCACCATGACCAACGGAACCGTTTATTGATCCAGCGCCACCAGCGCCACCTCCACCATCAGCAATATTACCAGAAACAGAACCACCATCATTTCCGAAACCTGTTAGACCACCAGAATCTGCTTGAGTACCACTACCTCCAGCAGTGTCTTGGCTAAAGCCTGAGCCACCACCGCCTGAGCCACCATTTGATGCTGGAACTTGTGAGTTTCTAGCACCACCGCCGCCATGACCGCCGCCAACAGCTATTGCATTTATATTACTTACAGTTGTGTTACCACCATTACTACCAGCTAATTGCACTGCACCAGTTCCACCAGCGCCTATAACAATATTGTAAGTGCCTGCTGTAAGAGTGAGGCTTCCAGAAAGATAACCACCAGCACCACCTCCGCCATTATTACTATTATTAGCACCCGCTCCTGATCCTCCGCCTGCAACTACAAGCATATCTACTGTACCTGAACCAGTTTGTTGTAATGCCCCAGAACTTGTAAATGTACGATACTTATACCCCCCAACTGCTGTGTATGTACCGCCAGAAAAAGAATCTGGTTCAACGTTACCAGTACCACTACCTATGTTAATCCATACATTGGAACCTGTTGTTATATCAGTACAAATGTAAGCGTTTGCAGTTGAACTGTTTACCCAAAGATGGCCTATTGCCGAAGGATTACTTGTAATTAAAGGGTCAGTAGTAGCTACGGTTGAGTCTGACAATCCAGATAATGTGGAAGACCCTGCTGGGCCTGTTGCCCCTGTGTCACCTTTATTTGCTAGTACATTTTGTACTGGGTCACTTGCATAAACCACAAATGAGTAAGGCCAACTAGTAGGTGACATTACATTTGTACCTGCGCTATCTCTTGATAACATTGAAAAAGAAGTAAGTGACTTGTTACCTGTTAAGACTTGATGTTCATCAAAGCCTTCTTTGTCTGTAATAACAGAGTAATTAATATCAGTCATTGGTGTGTTAAAAGTTACAGTTGCAGTGCCACCACCACCACTAATAACATATGAACAACCTGCTGCTGTGCCATCATTACAACCTGCTGCTGTACCTGAATTCTCTGAGTTAATGTAACCTTGTGCTGCTGGAGCAATTACTGTTGCAGAAAGTCCTGCTGGTGCTCCAACAGTCGCACCTGCTGATATGTCTAGCCAAGCAAAGTCAGTACCATCTGTTAAATATTCTTGGAGAACACCTGTAGTAGTATTAAACCATTTAGTACCAACAGTAGGATTAGTAGGCGCTGTAGCTGAATGTATAGTTGATAAAGAAGCAACATCTGCCGCAGTTAATGCTTGGAAGCAAGCATCTCCTGCTGACCATGCCTGATCTCCAAACGAAGACTCTGCATTCTTAGTGACACCTGTTAGCGTCCAGTAAGTCGTGTTGTCTGTCCGACCTGTGTAGCTGATGATTTCAGTCTTACCAGTTGCAGATAAAGTTAAACGGCCACTTACAGGAACATCTTTATTAGGCGCAACAGCTTTTACTACATCAACTGTAGTTGCACCAATAGCTACGTTTGCTTGTAGCGTAGCCTGTACATTATTCTCGAAAGCCATTCTTAGGTGTCCTTTATCTTAATCTGAAAGTTCACTTCTTTAGTCCTACCCTGGGAAGTAGCAGCAACTACAGATACTTTATATCTTTCTTTATGTGCTCCACCACTAACCCATAATTTTGGAATAGCTGTAGTAGCATCAGTTAATCCTACAGTTAAGCCTGTTGCTGGATCTAGTGTTAAAGTACATCCTGTAATGCTATCGCCTAATGGAAGCCATAAAGTAAAATCAACATCATAATCTAATTGCTCATTAGGTTGTTTATTAAATGTTTTAATAGCTTCTACTCCTGTTACGCAACTTTAGCATATATTACTCTTTCTTTTTTAACTTCAATTGCTAGCGCTCTAATTTCGGGTTCTACTAATATTAGTATTCCGTTACTTCGTTGTCCTTCTTGTGCAAGTAGTACAAATCGAGTAGTAATTATTACTGTTGCATCTATGTTAAGAGGAACAGCAACATATCTTAATACAGTTACTTCTGCAGCTACTTCTGCTGAGGCTGTAACACGAGCTTCGGATACGTTTAAGCCGGCTCCCTGGGACGTAAATCCAGCACTTCCTTCAATAAATGCTTTAGCAATTACTGATCTATCAGCTTCAGCAGTGATTGTAGCAGAAGCTTCTATAGCTCCGCTAGCAAAAATAAGTATCTCACCAGCTGTTATGGTTACATTACTACCTGTAAATGCACCATCTACATAAACATCTACATAATCAGTTGCAGTTATTGCGGTACTTGCTTCAATATTAAGAGTAGTAGTTGACTCTAAATATATTGATCCTTCTACGTTAGCAGTTGCACTAAACAACGCACCGTGCATTACTTCTGCTGTAGCTGTAATATTTGAAGTAGGCCCAAGACCTGTAACTGTCCAGTACCCATCAACAACAACTGCTGGTACATAAACAGGGGGATGTGTAGTAGTAACTCTTTGTTTAAACCCACCGGCATAACCAGATACGCCACTTCTAGTTTGAGCATGGCTTAACTGCGTATAATAAGTAGTTCCTGCGGGTGCTGCGTTATTTAAAGTGTTTAGTATAGTAGTAGGAATGTTAGTTCCGCTATACGTAGTGTTCGCATAATACGGAGCTATAGATATCCAAACACTAGAAATTTGAATTTGTGAGTTAACATTATTTACCCAATAAGCAGCAGCAGGAGTATTTACGTGAGTGTCGTAAGCAGGTTCTGTATAAGCTTCAGCTGAATTATAAGGAGGCGTCCAGTATCCTGTGTCAGATACATCTGCAGTAACACTAACTAACTTTCCTCCGATTGCTATAATCGAAGCACTAGCTGCTATTGTTGCAGCGTCATCTTGTATAACTCCTGCAGTACATGTAACTGTACTAGAAGCTGTAATATCTATCAGAGCTTGTGATATTTTAACTACATCTAATACTGCGTTTAAAGATGTAGTAGCTGTAATGTTTGCTGAAACATGTACTTCAACATATTTCACTACTTCAATTTCTGCTCTAGCAATTACACTAGCTTCTATAGTACCTAAAAGGCTTGGAAGAGCTGATAAATCTGCATTAGCAGTAATATTTGCAAAACCAAGTTTAGTATTTGCGCCTGTAGATATAAATAAGGTACTGCCTAAGAATATACCTTCTACAGAAACAATATTAAATGAGCTTCCTACAACTTCAGCTGATCCTGTAATAACACCGCTATCTGCAAATCTTCTGAAATTTTCGCCAGATATTGGCAGAATACTTGCTGATGCTTCAATTGATGCTTGCGCATTTCTTATAAGACCGGCAGCCGCAATTACTTCTGCACTAGTAGATATAACTGCACTAACTAATACTGTATTAGTGCCAGTAGATATAGTTATATTACTACCTAAGAAGGAACCTTGTGCATATACACTCTTAAACCCAATTCCAGAAATTGCCGCAGCGCCTATAACTATAGCGTTGGCCAAAACTGTGCCCAATACCGCACTTTGTTCAATAAGCTCAGAGCTTCCAGCAATTACTGCACTTGTAGGTATTGCTACATATGGAAGTGTTGTTATGTCAGCAGACCCTATTACAGTCAGACTACTGCCTAATATAATTTCCACGTTGGCTGTAGTAAGCTCTGCATCTGGCCCAAATCCTGTATCTGTCCAAAAAGCAGGAGTTGTGTACGCCGCTTGAGTAACTACTGGTGGAACCCAAACTGATGGGCTGCTTACAACGTATCTGTCAACGTAATACAAATAAACTGGGCCTGGATCTACTGCCCAATAAGGATCCTGCCAAGACGGTCTTGGCTGTAAGCGCCATTCACTAGTTGTTTCTCCAGAATTAGAACTAGTACCAGCAGTATTCCACCACCACGGCCCACTTACATAATTACCAGAATTAGGCCCATTTGGCCCTGTTCTCTTATGACTTGAACTTGACCCTTGGAAAACCCAAGAGGCTTGTTCAACTGTCCAGTAACCAGGCGTACTAATTTCAGGATGATAAACAGCAGCAGTCCAATATCCAGTATCTGAAATATCTGCTGAAGCGTAAATTGCTGGCCCAGTTAAACCTGCAGCCGCTAAAGAAGCATTAGCTTGTACATTAACATTAATATAATTACTAGTTATAGCAGTGCTATATGTATTAGCAATTCCTGAGAATGTAGCAAAAGTACTCTTTTCTATTACTACACTTGTTGTAATTGAAGCTGTAGCTGCAATATTTGATTGAACTGGTATTGCTGTATACGACAATGCTGTTGCTAATGCTGCTCCATTAAATTGGGCATCGCCAATAGATATTTTATTGCCTATTGAAATAGAAACTGCGTTTCCTGAAATTGCAGCAGAAACAAATACATTATTTGAAGCGGCGCCATTACTTTCAGCATTAGCTGATAATGTAGCTTGAGCAGCTGATTCAATGGCAGTGACAACATCCATAGAAGCAGCAGCTGCTACGTTACTTGAAGCTGAAGTAATCACACTAGCTGAAACATCGTCAGCACTTGAAACAGTTATAGTGCCACCCATACCAGAATGGTTAGCACAATAATAATAAAGAGGAGATGGAGTGTTTTCAGTAACAACAATAGATATGAAAGAGCCAGCTTGACCTTGAGTACCACTAATTGTTACGTTATCAGTATATACAGTACCGCCGTTATATACACCGTTGTTAGTAGTACTAAATCTTAAAGGATGTGCTCCATTGCTAGAGCTTGATAAGTCAAATGTATATGTAGATCCGACTTTGAAATCTAATGGTCTATTAGCTTGGTTAGCAATAACATAGTTACCGCCTGAAGCAGTAACTACAAAAGTTTGTGTGTCTGAGCCAGATAATAAAGTAGCGCCACCAACATTTGCGTTTGCGTTGCTAGTTATATTAGCTGTTACTAAAAGTTCAGCTTGAGCTTCTGCTGTAAAGAATGCAATAAAGCTAGTATCTGTAACAGTAGTTACTGAGGCGCTACAATTTATATTGGTTTGGCTAACTGCTTTTTTGTTACCAACAGAGATTGCTAAACTTGAGCCAGTAAATACGCCTGAAGCGTCCCTTAATACATAGGTAGCTAGCGCAACTTGACTTGAAGCTGCTATGTCACCTTGGATTGAAACTTCCCCTAAAGAAGCTGCTGCTATTGAACATGAACTTGTTATATTAGCTGCTGCTGGAACAGCTAAGAAAATAGATGAGAATGTGGTAGCAGACGCGCTTATATAAGTCTGCGTATTTCGATAAACATTTGCACTAGAGGACATTGCCGCTGTTGCAGCTAAAGTAGTGTTAGCAACTGCTTTCTTATCACCTATTGAAATAGTTACACTTGAGCCAGTAAAGAAGCCCTTAGCGTCGCTAATAACGTATGTTGATGTGTCTACATTGCTTAATGCTGCTACATGACATTCAACTGCAGTTATACCTGAAGTAGAGGCTAATAGTGCGCAAGAACCTGTAATGTTGGCAGAAGCATACTTAGACTTATAAGCCAAAGATGTAACTACTGCGCTAGCGGTAATGTCTTCAGAAACATTTAATGTATTTGATGCAGTAGCTGAAGATGCAGCAGAAGCGGCAATATCAGCTGTGCCATAAAAGACTGTATGTACTGTAGCAGTTGCCACTAAAGATGCGGTGGGTTGCCATGCTGTTTCTATAAATACAGGAGCAATAGCTGCTGTAACTATTGCGTAATTTTGTAACTGATAACGATAATAAGTACTACTATTATAGCCATGGGCTATAGCAGGATATATTGTTCTGTATTGTGCTGGGTTTGTTCGAGGTAATTGTGAGTACCAATAATTTTGACCCGGAGCTATATCCCAGACATCGTTATTTTGGCCTGTTCTAACAACGTATAAATTCTGATAATGAGACCATCCATAAACAGCTGCTGAACCACTTGTCCAGTAACCATTTGTACCTGTAATTGCGGATGCGAAGATGACCTTACCTGAGTTAGCGGTTAGGTTACACTCTGCTTGTAATGAAGCAGACGCGTAGGCCACCCTCGATCCTACAGCAACATTTGTTGCTTGAGCCGTAACGTACACGACTGCTTGCCTTTGAACCACAGCGTTAGCATCACTGCTAGCTGTGCAAACTATTTCAGCGTTACTAAACTGAACTCTATATCCTTCCGTGTTAGCTGCTGCGTTACATCCCATTGTAGCGGTTGCAGCTGCAAATCGAATAACTGATTGCGTTGTCGCTACTGCTACTGAAGTGATTGAAACAGCTATTGCATGTGAATGTAGAGTTACCTGAGCAGAAGCTCCTGCCGCTGCACTAAATGATCCCGCACCCTCAACTACTGCTGAAGCAGTAACAAGTTGTTGTACGCCTATAGCGTGTGTATTGAGTGCAGAAAAATTCATCTTAGGTTAGCGTTACCGTAACTCCACTTACCGCAAACGACAGTACGTCGTCTTGGGTTAAAGTTTTAGCAGTTGCTAGGTCAGTATGGTAAAGCAAGTTACCACCAGTAGCTGCATCGAAAATGCCGATATAAGCTACGCTTAGTGAACTAACAGCAGGGACATCAGTTTGAAATGCTGGAAACTGAATCTGTGCTGTAGTATTTACTACACCGTTAGTTGGAGTACCAAAAGTCATGGGTTGCCTAGCATATGCAACAGTGCCGCCAGTATTAGCCCAGGTGTTTTCGGTGCTACCACCTCCAGTGTCTGTAGGATCTCCGGTAAAAGTACCTAAGTACGCTGTAGTAATGGTTGGGAATGTTACTCCCCGTAAAGTTGAATCGAGAATTTTATTCTCAAGGTAATCAGAAAATTTAGACATTGCTAACTCCAAAATTAATAAAATGGTATGTGCCGATGACACTACCTAATGTTAAATAATTAGTATAATTATCTAGCCATTGGATTATATAATACATTATTTATATTACACATCATAGGGATAACAATGTCTTACTGCTTATGCAAATCCTCTTTGTCGGAGTTTATCAATATTGTTAGACAAACCAGTCTTGTAGCCAAACTTACGGGCTTTACCTAACTCTATTTCATACTGGGCTTGGTATTTATGTGCTGAGCTACCTTCAGACATATTTATAGATCCATGCGCTAAATATGCTACGTAATTTACAAGCACTTCAACAAGTCCTTCACTAATAGGAACTTCATCATCTTCATCTGTAATTTCTGCAAAGTCTTTAAGATACGCTATAGAAATAGCTGTTACTTTGTTTTCTGTATTATCTCTATGACCTGTAAAACTAACACTATTATGACTATTTACAATTACACTACGAAAATCACTTTCTACGTTTAAATTTAATTCTGCGCCATCTTGATCGTACGCTGATCTAATTCGTAATACTAAAGGGTCTGTTAATGTATATGAAGTTACATCAGTAACAAGTGTGAAAGATTCAGTAGCTTCTGTTAATGCTAATTCAGAATTAACTTTTTTAAGTCCCCTATTAATATAGGTGAACATTTTGTCTAGATTATCTTGCTCATCTATATCACTTATTGATAAGTCAGCTAACTCACCAAAACGCAAGTAGTCCAATAATTTATTAACTACCATTAGTGCACCTTGTAAATATTTTATATTTTGAAATTATACATAGTTAACTGTTGAATGCAATTTATTACGAATCTAACCACCTAATGCTGTAATACGTGCATCAATGTTAGTCATAGTGTGTACGCCTGCTTGCAACTCTGTTGCTGTTAGTGTGCCAGACACTGTAGCACCTTGAGCACTTGTACTAATTTTAGGAACATTACTATAGTTTAAAGAAGTGACAGTTGGAGTAAGAGATACTCCTGCTAAACCACCACACACTAGCGCCCATGACCCTGGGCCAATTAAGTATGCTCCACTATCATTATCATCAATAAAAGCAATACTAGGTGTATTAGCTGCTCCTGCTGGAAACTTACCAGTTCCTACTGTATCACGTACAGTTGCAAAATCACCTATTAACGTTTGTATTTGAGTAACTAAAGATGGCACCATACCTTGCGTAGGAATAATTGAATACGTAGCAGTTGCAGCACCTACACTAGTATATGGTGAATTTAAAGTAAGTTGTGTATCTGTAGCTACACTAAGCACTTCATATAATTCTTTATCAGGCCCATAAAAAATATGACCTGTTTTAACTGTGTTTAGAAAAAACGTTCCAACACCAGATACTACGGCAGAACCGTTAGTAATTCTTTATCAGGCCCATAAAAAATATGACCTGTTTTAACTGTGTTTAGAAAAAACGTTCCAACACCAGATACTACGGCAGAACCGTTAGTAACTGTTACTGTACCTACACTATACCAAGCCATACTATTACACCTTATGTCTCATTTGTTAAATCTAGTCCACCTAATTCTACTAACGCATCAATTATGTCTTGATGCGTATGATCATTAGGAAGGAGTATTTTTTCATACCAAGATTCAACTAATTCTATTGTACCTTCTGTTCCATCAGGTAAGGTAACATATTCTACTTCTGCAGGTAAGAATAACTGACATCTTACTAGCTGCATACCATCTTTGCTAATAGTACTAGAAACCTTAAAACTAGTGGCTTTAATCATAATAAGACGCTCTTGATATTATATAGGTAGCTGCTTCAGTAGCATTTCTAGTACTGTTTGCGTAAGGTAAATATGCACCAGATATTGTTGCGTTATTTACAGTTGTAGAAACTGCTATAGCGCCCAAAAGCAGTCCAAAACCTATACCACCTGTAAGTCCTCCAAGGAGTAAACCACCCAAGAGGTTGCCCCAGCTAAACCCACCTGATGCGTATGCATGTTCCCACACATGGCCATTTACATAATGTATGTACCCTACTGTCAAAGCTGAAGTACTAGTAAGCTGTATCCCGGTTCTATAAAACGACCACCAAAAATCATACCTTCCCCAAGCGTATGTAGAAGTTACTATTTGAAAGAAGTTGCGGTGGCTATAAGTTGCTTCTCTTTCATGATCATGCTCACAACATCCTGTTGAAAAAGTAGGACAATGTATAATTACATCACTAATCGGCACAGTGCTGCTAGTACTAAATTGAGAATTTGTATTAGGAGAAAGATAAGGGGTAGTACCACTTCCTTTTGATCCACTTACTGCTGCTGTAGGGCTTGTATACTGCCCAGCACTTGTTACTCTTAATGGTCTATATCTACTATCAAATGTTACATCTCCCGCTGCATTTAAAGTCTGGAACCCAAAACTATCTGATCCAGTTGGGAATACTTCGCCTGCTGTTACAAATAAGTACAATGTAGGGCTACCTATATGAGATCCAGTATTACTGTGAATTACCCAAATTTCCCAATAACCACTTGTACTATAAAAAGTATTTATTATTGAAAAGAAGGGAGAAGATGGCCCCCATGACCTTGGTTTAACAAAACAAAGAGGTGGTTTGCTACTATAACTAGTGTAGTACCGGAACTGATGAATAATACTTGTTGATTGAGAGGATGCTAAACCATTAGGCGAGTTCCACTTATGTGTAGATGATCCGCTTTCCCTTAAAATTGTTGATATGTTCCATTGTGAAGTTTGATTAAGTTTACCTACATAATGGTAATTGTGTGTATTAGAATCTATTAACACATCGTTGTTGCTATTTTTAATATTGGCGCCAAACATATTATTTTCCTAGTAACGTAATCAACGTACGTTGAGTATACGAAGAGCTTGGAGCAGCGGCTGTTAAAGTACTACTGTTACCTAAATAATTTACAGTGTGTATGTACGATTGTTGGTCTGGGCGAACTTCATCAATCATTTGACGTGTTATTATAAAGTCTGAAAAACCGGTAGCATCAACTGTCCACGTTGCTCCTGAGTTTTCAGGAGCTACAACAGAAGCTAATAAATTCCATGTAACATCTTCACTAGAATATGTAACTTCTCCTGTAGAGTTCCACATTTTAATCCCGTAAGCCATTATGAAAGATTCCCTATTTTAACTCGTAATACTCCGTTTTCCCAAACTTGAATACTATCCGAATCTATTACTAATCTATTGCCACTAGTTCCCGAAGTACCCGCACCAACATCAGATGGGGTTAACGTTATAAGATGAGTGTTTATCCCACCTTCTGCATTAAGTAACCCAATTACATTAGCTGTAGTAACTGTAAGCTGCCCAACTTCAGCGCTTCTCATATAAACGCCGGGTGCTAACCATTTATTACCAACAACTGCAGTGCAGCTTGCTTGAGACACTCCGCCAGTTTCTACACCAGTAGATGAAATACACACACCACCATTTGCTACACCACCGTTTGTTACTACCCTAAATGGTGCTGTTACTGACTGATCGTTACCACTTACTTTAAAAGAATCAGCATTTATAACAAACTCACTAAATCCTGAGCTAGTAGTATCAGTATTTGCAGTGTTGAATAAACCAAAACCAGCAACATGTCCACTTACATCTGTTTTAATAGTGTACTTGGCTTGCATGGTTCCTAATCCAGGCTGAACAGATGAGCCAATTGTTTCTTCTATTGCAGCTACTCTTAAACCATATTCTGTAGCTAACGCAGAACCTGCTGCGCTAGTTATAACGCCTGTATCTGCATCTACTACTACACCAGCATAACTTAACTTTGTTTGATTAGTTGAACTTGTAATCATAGCTTGTAATGCTATTTGTCCTGCTTCATCTAAGTAATCTATAATTTTATTACTTGTAGAAATATCATTAGATTTAGCAAAAGCAGCTAACTCAAGCTGATCTGTGTTGTATAAGACTGTATTTAATTTGTTTTCCATTTGAGCGGAAGTGTTATTTTCTAAGTCAGTAATTAATCCTTCAAGAGCAGTACTGTCAAAAGATAATACACCTGTATCTAAACGAAAACCTAAGTATGCTATTGCTGCATCTGTTACAGCTTTATTATCAGTATAAATTCCCTCATGTGCATTTAAGTTAGCCTGCATAGCAGCTAACATATTTACAGTTAATTGAGAGTAATGTCTGGCAGAGTAGAGACTATCTTCTACTACAACGTTAGGATCCGCATTTCCCCATAATAATGCAAGATCTCTATAGTTTTCAGACTCAATAGCTTTTAAACCAGCAGCAATGTTAGCAGTTTCTGCAGCAGCTACACTAGCACCAACAGCATTAGCATAAGTAGTAGCTGTGTTTGCAAATGTTTCTGCAACAGCTACTTGGTTTTGAACATTTACAGCTGAGGTTGCTGCAGAATTAGCTTCTGCTTCTGTTAGTCTTAAATACTCTGCGGCTGTAGTCATTTTTTATCTCTAAACAATATATGAATCATAATGGGAAGATTTTTCAGTATCATCATCGCTCCATATTACAGAGTTATTATCATCAATGGAAGATTCTACTTCTTGGCTAGGTCTCCAAGAGTTTAAAGAGCCCAGCATAGATATAGTGTCTATAAAATCGTCATGTTTGCTTTTAAATCCTGCAGCTGACGCTAATGAAAGCTCTTCCATTGCTTCTACTATAATAGGGTCTTGTTTCATTTCTTCCGGAAACCATATTTTTTTAGTTTTAAACCAAGGTAAAACAATATTAAATCTTTGCATTTTATTTGTAGCTGGCCGTATACCGGGCCTGTTACTGTTACCTTCAGACGCTAATGTAAAGTAATTATTGCGGTTAGTCATTTCTCTTTGTATCCACTGAATAAATCCGCCTTGTTGTCCTGTTACTTCTACACCCACCTGCTGAGGTTTGTACATTTGAGCCAATCTAAACAAGTCATCAATGTTTTGATCCATTAATTGCCGTTTGCATATTCCGTCTACCCATAACCAGTCGCCATTACTATTGAGTGCCCAAACTGATATAACACTAAAATCGGCACTACTTTTCTCACTTGTAGCAAAATCACTAGTAATATAAAAATTATAAGCGCCTTTATTATTAAGAAGCCCTTTACGCTCATACCAAATTAGATCGCCATCTTGAACCAGTCTGTCTTCATCAGACATAATACGTAACATGAGCTCTTGGTTAAATGAAGCAATTTGACCAGTTTTAACTGCTCTGTTGTATTGCTCCTCAATGTACTCAAAAGTAAACCGATCTTCCCAGGCGCCTCTAAATTCTTCTTTAGTACAGGGAAACTTTTCACAAACTGGGAAAACGTTCACACTCCATGCACCACTCTCTACAGCTTTGTAAAGTGGATCTTTTGAATTAAACGGCGTACCTGACCATATAATTCTGCGCCTTTGTGGATGTAAAGCATAGTTAATGGCTTTATAAACTGTATCTTCAATAGATTTAATAACAGTTGGAGATCTTGCATCTTCATCTGAAACTAAATCATCTAATATGGCTAACGTTGGGCGCTTACCCATTTCCTTACTACCACGTACACCTGTGCTAGCTCCATAGCCTTTAACAATAAAAGTTTTGCCTTCCGCGTTCCGGAACTCCCATCTAATATCGGTGAATTTAGTATAAGGAACATAAATTTTAAGAAAATCACTATTTTCATAACGGTACTCCAAATTTTTTCTCATATTTTTAACACCGTTCTCAATACTGTCTGAGACATACAGTGCTAATTCGACTTCAAATTCCGGAAATCCGCCATAAGTAGCTATATAAAGAAAGAGATACTCTCCCATTAAAGTAGTTTTAGCGGATCCTCGAAATAACATGTTTAATACGTCAGCATCGCCTGTGGCAATTTGATCTAACATTTTGTAATGAAGCACTGGAGTCATGTTCTCCTCGCCTTCTGCGCCATTTACCAACTTTATAAAGTTAACAAATTCTAGTGCAAAATTAGAGGGTACATAGTACGGATCTGTGTCAAAACTTACCGCATGTACCAGACTTTCTACTGATTTTGGATTTTGTGTTAAAGACATAGGCTTTCTTGCTCAAAAATAAAAACAACATGTGCTGCTTCCATCTTTTTTAATAAAAAAATAAATTCATCTGCACTAGCAGATTTAATAATTCTTTTAGATTCTATTAATTCTATAAAAACTACTAAATCTTTTACACAGAAGAAAAAGTTTTTTATTTTAAAAAAATCGAACACTTCGCCATCAAAAGCAAAAGTGCTCCCGTTAAGTTTTGTTAAATAGTCCAGAAAAGTTTTCCCAGTCTGCAGGTTGCCCTTTATTTACAGCTACAGCTGTATTAGGGGCAGATTTAGTAAAATCTATATTACTTAATTCTGGTTTATTTGACGGAGGTAGATCCATACTAAAACTGCCAGGATCGGAGATAGGTGTATTTATAGCCATATTAAACATCTCAGGGCTTTGCTGCTCTAAATTACTAACACCTGTAGCATATTGCTCAAGGGGCAAGTTACCAGCAAGGTATTGCTTGTGCATACTAGATAAAATACTCTGCAGCCCAGAGATTTCTGCCATTACTCTACCACCTCACCTTCTAAAATTTGGCTATGTGCTACTTCTTTAGCATTCATCATTCCTGACTTTATCATATCCCGCTGGCTTGCAGCTAGTGCCATAGTAGCTTGTCTTAGATCATTAATAGTCTTATCTTCCTTCATACCGACGTCCAGCTCTATCTTAGTAATCTCAGGACGCTTTAAATGGGTCAGAAGACTATTCGCGGCATCGCTACGAACCTTCTCACTATTAGCATGAACCATCAACTCCGCCTGTACGTTAAGTGCCTTTTGAAACACGTCGGCATTTAAAATATGAGAAGGTATTAGAGTTTGCTCATATATTTTATTAACTAGCTGATTTTTATTATATGCAGAAGCATAAGCACTAACCCTATGGTCATCTACACCATCATCGAGCAATCGCTTATACCGCTTAGGAAAGGTTTTTACATATGACTCTAAGTTACTAGAACCAAGCATCTTATAACTTACATACTTAACGGCGGAGATATAATCCTCCACCTTGTACCGGCCTTGAGCCAAAACACTCGCATAGCCGACTAGGTTATCCCGCAGTTCTTCTCTAGTGGATTGGTCTTGTAGTAGGGAATTGATATTGCCCATAAGCTCGTCGCTTATACGGCCTTTCATAGCTTTAGGCAGAGTAGCCTTAAACTCTTCTTTTGAGAGGTAAACTTCAGTTACTGCAGTAGATTGATCCATAGGTATAACCGTTTATATTTATAACACAGTTATAGTCTAATATACTTTATATAATAAAGATACTCGAAGAAGACAGCTCTCGCTTCGCTTCGCTGTCTCCTTCTCGTATCTTCCTTAACAGGAGTAGTATAAGTACATACTATAAGAAGAATATTAACATTACAAGTAATATATTATATATACATATAGATAAGATAATACTAATACAGGTATTTAAAGAAAAATAATAATTAGGTATGGGTGTAGTACTAATGTCCCACAGCAACAGCATTCAAAGACACCCCCCCGTGTAATTCAACATAAGGTTTCTTTTCCATATGGTCAGGCAATCATGCCATCATACCAGGGAGCACCACCATGCTAAAGTTTCTAAGCAGTACCGTTGGATCAACAACGAAGACCATCACCTCTGTACTCACGCTAGTCGATGTCCAATTGTATGTGGCCATCGAAGAGTCACTAGACGATGCCCAAGCAGAGCTAACAAAGCTCAAGTCTACGCCTAAGCAAAGGTCAGACCTACTCGCTAAGATTCAGATCACAGCGTAATCTAAAGCTACCTTCGGGTAGCCTTTTTTTATAGACACTCTAACTGCAACCACACTTCCTCTGATAGTTAGACTTCGCAAGACTGTCAAAGCTAATACCCTTTCCATATGGTATGGCACAATCCGTGTCTTTAATTAAAAGGAACATGAATATGTTAAAGCCCACTAAAGCAACTAAGTCTGTAAAAGCTTCAGTAGTTAAATTAGATGACGTGCGAGCACCAGCAGTGTACGTCAACGACAGTGAGGGTAACCAGTGCGGTATCCTAAATCTTCACTTGTCTATCAAGGATGCATGGGATACGTTTCCAGTCCATGTATTAGGTGAACTCCAAGATGAGTTATTCTTGGAAGATACAGGGAAGGGAACCGTACTATGTAGTATGGAAGAAGGCCGTAAAATCCAACTGGCTTGGGTGAATGGTAAGCCTGAAGCGAAAGAAGCGTTTGTTGCCAAGCTAGGTAACGAAGTACTTACTTTCAAGCAGCCTATGCGTAAAGAAGCGTTAGGTCGTTTCAGCTGTTAAATGCTAAGGGATTGGGCGTAAGCTCAGTCTCTTTTTTTATCATAAGTTAGTTACTGCCACAAACCACTTCCTCTCTCCTTTCCATTTGGTACTGGAATTCTAAATCAAGGAGAATACCATGAAACGTGACTATCAAGGAGAATACCATGAAACGTGACTAGGAAAGCTAGTCGTTGGAGACCAGGAATAAATCTGGTCTATGAACTGTTAAAAAAATAAATAAGGGGTAATATATGTTAGAACGCGAAAGAGTAATTCGACGTGTTAAAGGAAGCAGGATAGTGCAAGAGCGTAGAGCTCTTACAGCTAAACTCGTAGGCTTAGCACTATTTGTAGTAACAATTACATGGGTAACCATGTGGTCTGTTACAACGTTTCAAGAATACAAAGAAAATTGGGATATACAAAATGTATGTATTGCAGAACTAATATCTCAAGGTGTTGAAAGACGTGACATTAATAGGCATCTAGACGGATGCACAATAACAGTGAGGTAACCAGGATGAAACTAGCAGAGGAATACTGGCATCAAGAAGAAAATGACCGGGAAGAGTTTAACCGGTTGTTCCCAAGGAAAAATGCCCTAAAATTAATGGGGCGATGCGCTGTTGCTGAAGAAGAGCTGGAAGATGCCTCAGAGCTCGAAATTGAGCCTGGGTGACGTTTAAAGAGCTTATCCATACCAAGTGTAGGGGTAAGCTTAAAAGTTCTAAGATAGTTACGTAAGATAGTTAGGAGTGTTTATGGACAGTATGAAAGAAGACCACTTTAGTATTGGTGAACATCATTTTAAATATGTAAACCAAGGCTTGTTGTTTTATTCAAACGGTGAATGGAGGTTGTACGATGAATACGACACTTTTAAATTAGCGTACGAAGGTGCGGAGGAGGTAGTCAATGATTACCACGATATGCAGGCATACATGTGAATGTAAGAAGCTTGCAGTAAAGATAAACCTGCTAAAACCCATTAGTGTTGATGAAATTAGTAGTTTTATGCGCAAGACCAACGGAGTGTGCGATCTTATGTCTTCAGCCTATTGGGACATGAGAACAATCCAAATCAATTGGGGTACTTCATCCGAAGTACTCACAATACACCGCAGAGCATTGGAAGATGTTTTGCAACACGTTAGTGAAGACGTGCCTTTCTAAGGAATTCCCATGAACGAACAGAAACTACTGGAGATTACCTTCTCTAGACGGGGTCTTATGGCCTCGTTAAAAGATGATGTAGATATTGAAAGTATTACAGATTTAGTATTTTCAATAGAAACTTACTTAAACCAAGAGTATTCCTATGATAGTAAGAATGCTCGTATAAAGGAGATTCGAGTAGAGTCTATAGACATTGCTTATCAGTTAGCAGCGTCTGTAATCAAATGTAATGGTGAAATTACTCCTATACAGAGTATTTGCACGTCTATGGCACCGTTGCTTCACACTAAATTAATTGAGGGTGTACGTACAGCTGCTGAAATCTTAGCAGTATGTGAAGGTAAGTTGTATGACTTGCTAGCTCATGATTATGAAAGTAATTCTACTGGTACTCTAGCTCTTGAAGTTGTATGACTTGCTAGCTCATGATTATGAAAAGAATCCTACTGGTACCTTAGCCATATGTCCAAAGCTTAAACCTAGTTTAAGTGTCTTGTCGAAAATTGATGAGTTTATGTACATACCACCAATGGTATTACCTCCTAAACCTTGGAAGTTTAACCAGGGGGGTGGGCATTATACTCAACAAGAGTCCTGCATCTTAGGACAACATAACCATCATAAGGAAAAGCAAAGCTTAGACTGTTTAAATATCTTGCAGTCTATTAAATGGGAGCTTGATCCTGAGATCCTACAACTTAGGGAGAAACCTAATAAAACTTTAAATACCCCAGAAAAATCTATGCAGTTTGATCTTATGAAAACTACTAGTTCTAGAGTATATAAAGAATATACAGATATTCCATTTTACTTCATGTGGAAATTTGATAAACGGGGGAGAATGTACTCTTCAGGTTATCACATCAATTTCCAGTCCACTGACTATAAGAAAGCTTTATTAAGCTTTGTAAAACAAGAGGTTATAATATAATGCAAGAATTCACTGGATTAGAGTATATAAAGATTGCAGCTGCTAATGAGTTTGGTAAAGACAAACTCTCCTGGCAAGATAGGTTGTATTGGTTTGATTACAACGTTAGTAATCTTAACAGTATGACTCCTGCAGCTTCTAACCCGTTCTTATTTACTAAAGCTATTAATGCATACAATGATGCAATAGCTGGTAAACCAACGGGTTACATAATGGCCTTAGATGCTACTGCATCAGGGCTACAAATTATGGCCTGTTTATCAGGCTGCCTTAAAACTGCAGCTGCTGTCAATTTGATTGATACAGGTGACAGGGAAGATGTTTACACAGAAGTGGCTACTGGAATGAACCTTATTCTAGATCCAATTGATGCTGTTGTACGGGCTGATGTAAAGAAGCCTGTAATGACTCATTATTATAATAAAAGTAGACAAGGCAGTCTAAGAGGTGAGCGAGAAAATGCCTTTCATGAAGTACTAAACTCCTTGTTTTCTGGTGCAGAAGACGTAATGAATATAATCAATGAGTGTTGGGACAACTCAGCTTTGTATCACAAATGGGTGACGCCAGATGGCCATGTATCTAAAGTCAAAGTGACTGAAGCAATGGATACACGCATTGAGGTTGATGAACTAGATCATACAACCTTTACTTACCGGTATACAAGTAACCAGCCTAGTACTAGACATACATCGTTATGTCCTAACTATATTCATAGCTTAGATGCCTGGGTAGCTCGTATGATGGTAAGAATGGCGCATAACCAGGGATTTCAATTAGCGCATATTCATGACTCATTTTGGGCATCACCTAACCATATGAATAAGGTACGTGATAACTACCGAGTTATATTAGCCAAGTTAGCTGACTCAGATGCGCTTAATAAGTTTATGCTAGATGTTACGGGTGATAATGTGTTATTAATAAAAGACTCACCTGATCTAAGTAAACATATATTAAACTCAGAATATGCACTATCGTAAATCAAAAATATAAGGGTGCTCCGCACCCTTTTTTAAACTCTATTGTTTTTAATAGCATTTATCCATTTTAAACTCTAGTACCCCTTAATTGGGGTATTTTTTTAACTCATTATGAGGTGAAACTATGGCCAATATATATCCAGGTAAGAAGTGTCGCAAGAAGGTTGCTGATATGACTGAGGAGGAGCATAAACAACATCGTGTGTATGCCAATGCAGCTACTAGAGCTCATGCGGCACGTGCGGCACGTAGTTCATCGAGACCCATGTCTATACATCCAGGTAAGAGGAGCCCCAAACTGGTTGCAGACATGACTAAAGGTGAGCGTAAACAACATAGGATATATTGCAACTCGATATATAATAAAATGAGTTTAGCGGATCCAGCTATAAAAGTTAAAGCTGCGAAATATGCGAAAGAGTGGCGATTAAAAAACCCTGAAAAAGCTAAGGCCCAGAAATCGAAGTGTTTAGCCAAAAGGCTAAAAGACCCTATTAGGTATGAAACTTACCTAGCTAAGGGCAGGGAAGTGGCCAGTATATATATTGATAACGTGTCTGATTACTACGTTAGAAGTATTCTCTGTAGACAGACTGACACTCCAGCTCATGAAATACCTACTGACGTTGTTGAACAACGTAGGATTAAAATTGTACTTGGAAGATTAATAAAATTAGCAAATTAATAAGGAATTAATATGAAAAACTTAAACGTAAGTCAGTTAGTAACAAGTATCAAAAAACTTAGCCGTACATCTACAGGTCAGAAGTACATGTTTGCCAAGTTGTTGAACATGGCGGCTAACACCATTGATTGGGAAGTCACTCAGTATGTGACATTCGATGCAATGATTAAGGCTGAGATCCCTAATCTTAATGCAGAAGTGCATAACCTTATCTATGGGTACACATGTATGCAGAAGTTTAACTGGCCAGAGAAAGAGCAGAAGTACTGTTTAGAGCGTCTTGGATGGACTAAGTTTGTAGCTGCTATCAATAAGGAGACCGTTAAGCTAGGACATGTGGCATTTGTTAAGAAGTATAAAAAGATACCCATGAGCAAGTTAGTTGATACAGGCACTCAGGCTAACACTGGTGAGAGATCCTACGCCTTTAGTTTACCTGACAAATTAGCTAACAAGCTTGATGGTATACTAAGTCAACATGGTATAACGGTTATAAATGGGCGTAAGCATGGTCTTCGTGACTCTGTTATTTCTTTAATAAGTACATTGTAAAGAGGAAATTATGTTAACAATTTTAAGTAAAGGGCTTTTAACTTTTCCATTATTAGTACTAATAGTGGCTATTTTTCATTTAGCTAACGGGGGTAGTATAAACCCTGAATTAACATTTGTATTTATGTGTGCTTTCTTTGCAATTATTACTAAATTACTAACAGTAGTATTTGGTTTGTTTGAAAGAGTAGCTAATGATTTATTAGAATTAGCATCAGACATAGATGAAAAAGATGATGACGAAATATTCGCATGTTTACATGACGAAGAAGACATTAAGGGATTTCTCCAAGACCTAGAAAGTGAGATAATAAGGAGTATCGAAGCTAGAAAGGATCGTGAATGAAATTACCTAATGATTTACCGACACCTATTGGTGAGGACACTAGGCCAAAAGATCGTATTAAGCGAGCACTATCTAGTGCTTGTGTAGAAGAAGAGTGGGATACCACTAAACGAGAATGGACTCCAACAGAACCTGATAATAAACATCTTATTTTAGGTGAATCTGCTTGGAATAATAAATACGTCAGTGAAGTTAATTACCGGGGTATTAAAAACAATAAGTAAGAGGTAATAAATGAATAAAGGATTAATATTTACACCTAAACTTCCTAAAGAATTTAAAGGCTGTTCTCAATTAATTAAAAATAAGCACAAACCTAAAAGTCTACCTCAAATGTGGACAACAAAAGACTTAAACCAATTAATGGAACTAAGAGCTTTAGGAATTACTTACAAAAACACTGCTAAACTACTAGGTCGTTCACAAGGAAGTGTAACAGCAGCTGTTGATTCCAATAATCTGTACTCTAAAATAGATCAAAAACGTGACAGGCATATTGCCAAAGTACTCAATTTAGATGAAAGTTTAATAAGAGGACGTTTAAATAATAAAAAGGGTAATCTATGAATAAAACTTGGAGTTATAACCAAACTAAAATATTAAAGGAAAAGTACGGAGTACTTCCAGTAGTAGCTTTAGCTTTGGTTTTAAGTAAAACTGAAACAGCTGTTTTAAAAAAAGCTAGTAAAATGGGTTTAAAGTCTAATCTTCCCCATAAAGTCAAATTACCTTTAAGCACTATTAAAAATCTTAGAGAAAGAGGCTTTGGTACAAGACAAATAGCTCGTTTAATAGGCTGTTCGCATGGTGGTGTAGCTTACGCTGAAAAACACCATTCTTTTAAACGAAGAGATAATGAATCATGAAATTAAGAAAAACAATTACTGAACCTAAAACTGATCCAGCTTATACAGATTCAGCAATAGAATCTCAAGTAGGTGGTAATCATTATCAAGTTCTTGGAGTGCAGCCACTTGAAGCTACTTTTGCTAACTTTGGTTACATAGGCTTACGTGCTTCTGTTCACACTAAAGTATGTAAATACTTAACTCGTGATAAAGGCACACATAAAGAAGACATTACAAAAGCAATACATGTATTGCAAATGCAATTGGAATTCCTGGAAAGGAGTGAAAATGAATGTCTTCTTTAAAAGACAAGTTAATTAAAGCACGTAAAGTTGAAGACATTCGTCATGAAATGACTACTTATGAAAACGCTATTAAAGGTGGAAGTAAGTACACTGAATACTATCAACGTAAAGTGAAAGAATTACTTGTAAAATTAAACGCAATTTAAATTTATTAAAACTAAACAAGAGACACCCAAGGGTGTCTTTTTTTATACGTGCTCCGCACGTTTTAACCAATTAATTATTATCCAGGAAAAACTATGGAACTTTCAACTAAAGACATTCCAGAAGCGATTGTCAACGTATTATATGCAGGCAAAGTACCTTTCTTAAAGGGAAGCCCTGGTATTGGTAAATCTGACATTATTAAGCAGGTTGCTGAAGAACTTAATCTAAAAGTAATTGACTTTCGTTTAAGTCAAGCAGACCCAACTGACTTACAGGGTTTCCCTGGAGTTGAAAATGGCCGTGCTACATTCTTACCAGCTGCTTTGTTTCCTATTGAAGGAGACACAGTACCTCAAGGATACAATGGCTGGTTATTGTTTCTTGATGAAATGAACAGTGCTCCATTAAGTGTGCAAGCTGCAGCTTATAAGCTCTGTCTTGATAGACAAGTAGGTCAAAATAACCTACATAAAAATGTAGCTGTTATAGGTGCAGGCAACCTAGCTACAGATAAAGCTATCACTCAACGTATAGGTACTGCTATGCAGAGTCGGCTTATACATCTAAACATGGGTGTAGATCCAGATCATTGGCTCAAGTGGGCTAACGTAGCTGGTATCGACCATCGTATTACATCATTCATTGAGTACAGGAAAGAATTGTTATTTAAATTCAATCCATCACATGCTGATGATACGTTTGCTTGTCCACGTACATGGGCATTCTTATCCGACATAATCAAGGGTAAGGAAAAGCTTAGCCATATTGATGTAGTTACAGCTGCAGGTACTGTAGGTGAAGGCTGCGCATTAGAGTTCAAAGGCTTTAGTGAGATCTTTCAAAGTCTACCTAAAATCAAGGACATCATTAGTAAACCTAGTACTGTCAAAATACCTAATGAGCCAAGTGTGCATTACGCATTAGCTGGTCTCATTGCGTACGAAGTAACGACAGAAAACATTGATAACCTATCCAAATTCGTAGAGCGCTTACCGGCTGATTTTCAGGTAGTTACTTGGAAGTCTGCAGTACGTCGTAACGCTGAAATAATGGAAGCACCATACATTGATGCATGGGTTACTAAAAACGCTCAGGAGATGCTATGAGACATTATCTAACAGCTTTGGATGCCACAGTAGACCATAACGTATTTAAAAACGTTTCTGAATCAGATTATGCTTTGATGCATCTTGACGATACACCAAAAAAAGTCAAAGACATGTGTGTTATATCTAACCATGTGGCAGCTAGATTTGATAAAGAAGATTTAAGAAGGTTTTATTATAGTAATAATTACGCTGGAGCTTCTTATAAATTATTTCAAAATAATGATTTTGAATTACAGGTTACTCATAGTGTAAATGATTTACTTCACGTTGGAGCTCTTGATATTTTAATAGCTCCTTCAAAACGTTTTAAACATTGGCTTAAAAATATTACTGCTCATAGTAATAATAGTAATGATGTTATTAAAGTACCTAAAAATAATATAGATAACGAATCTTTTATGATTGTTGATTTATCAAATCAGCACAACGGACGTGTAAGATTTGATATATCTCAAAAAGGTACTCAACTATTTAAACAAAATAAGTTTAGTTACAAATATTGCCATCAGACTGACTCAATACGTAATTTTTACATGCCTCCTAATAAAGAAGCACGTAAAGAATATCGTGAAAAAATAGACGCTTTAATAAAAAAAGTAACTTTATTAAGTTATCTAAAAGATGACGGAAGCGATGTTAAAATGCCTGAAGGATTAAACAACATTGCACGAGAAAAGTGGCGAAAGCATAATGACGAGCCTGAGTGGGCCCATAAACAAGCTTATGAATACATTCAAAACAATTACGATGGGCAACTTGCTCTTAAATCTTTTATAGAGCGTAAAAATTTGCGTCATAGCTATAGTCTTGGACGTGATGTCATTAGAGAAATGATTAAACATTACAGTCAATATAGACATGAAATTGAAGTAGATTATTTTACTTGTGATGTTCATGAGTACTGGCGTTCAGAACTTAAATTAAAATAAGGGGAAAATTGTGGAATATCCAGCAGTTGAAATTACTCCAGCTCTACAAAAAGAGTTAGATAAAACAAAAATCGGCTTAATGATGCAAGGAGGAACTTTCCTCATAGCTGTTGGTTTAATGATGCAGCATGTATTTACAGAAATTGTAAGTACTGCTGCTACAGATGGTAAAAGAATCTATTTTAATCCAGCATTCTTTACCGGTTTATCTAAGCAAGAACGCATTGGTGTTTTAGCTCATGAAATTATGCACATTGCTTTAATGCATCCACTTCGTAAAGGAGAACGTGATCATAATTTGTACAACCAAGCGGGTGATTACGTTATAAACGATATATTGCGAAACTCTGGCTATGTTTTACCTGAGCCACACTTATATGATGCAAAGTATCATGGATGGAGCACTGAAGAAGTTTACGACGATCTTCTTCAACATCAAGGTAAACAAGATAAACCTAACATCCTTGATGGAGATATTGATTTTTCTGAAGATGCAGACACTGAAACTAAAGGCGATATTGCTACTAGTATTCAAGACAATGTAATGAAAGCCAGAGCACAGGCTAAAATGGAAGGTGGTGAAGAAGCGGGTAAAATACCTGGTGAAGTAGATCGTTTAATTGATGATTTAATCAATCCAGTATTAGACTGGGGTCAATTGCTAGCAAGGTTTATGGATAGCAACACTAAAAATGATCATACTTGGAAGCGTCCCAACAGGCGTTACTTCCCTACTCATTACATGCCTACTATGTACTCAGAAACTATAGCGCATCTTACAGTTGCTATAGATACATCTGGATCTGTAACTGATCCTATGATGTCTGAAATACTTACAGAAGTTAAAAGTATTTATGATACGTATCAACCAAGTAATATGACTATACTTGATTGTGATCAAAGTATTCATAACATACACGAAGTAGACGACAGCACAGATATTATGAAGCTTAAGTTTACTGGAGGAGGCGGAACATCATTTTACCCAGTATTAGATTACTGCAAAGAAAATGCTACAAATGTTTTGCTTTATTTTACAGATCTTTATGCAGAATCTATTACTGCAGAAGATGGATACGAATTTGAAACTATGTGGATTTGTTATTCAAAACAAGAAGCACCAGAATACGGGGAGACCATATATTATGAGTCAGAACACGCATGGTAAATTGCTTGCTACAGTTAGTCTAGGGTACGGAACTAAGTTCTTATTACCTGTAGACGATGCAGTAGCAATAATGAAATCTTTAAAAACTGCAGAAATAATGACAGGTTACGGAGATACTTTAGCTATTGAAGGATTTGATTTTGATAGTAAAATATCTATGGAATTAGTTAGCGAAGTTAACGTTAATAAAATAAGAATTAAACAAACTATT
>Ga0209090_10000475_pt1 | contig 24915 bp, 24 predicted proteins | sample ArcticOcean_MG_C_9_FD_187432 | JGI IMG/M metagenome (GOLD analysis project Ga0209090, IMG submission 187432) | Marine microbial communities from western Arctic Ocean - ArcticOcean_MG_CB2_152 (SPAdes) (version 2) | ecosystem: Environmental > Aquatic > Marine > Oceanic | place: Arctic Ocean... | reverse complement strand
ATTAAGAAATAAGGGTATTCCTAGTATAAATGGATATGGTTCTGGAGATTTATTAGTTCATGTTAATGTATGGACCCCCAAGACACTAAATAAAAATCAAAAGAATTTCTTCGAATCTATGAAGGATGACGATCATTTTAGTCCTAAACCCGAAAAAAGTGATAAATCATTTTTTGATACAGTTAAAGATATGTTTTCTTAGTCTTTTTCTCTGGAAAGAATTGAATAATAAGATTTAGAGCATTATATTTATAATCTAAATTTATATAATTTCTATGAACAATTTTTTAAGTATTGATTCTGTATCTAAACATTTTGGTGATTATAAGGCACTAAACAATGTGTCTGTAGATATCCCTAAGGGAAGTATTTTTGGTCTTCTTGGTCCAAATGGAGCTGGTAAAACAACACTCATTAGAATAATTAATCAAATTTCTATTCCAGATACCGGAAAAGTGATGTTTAATGGGGAGCCTCTTAGCCCTAAACATACTAAAAATATAGGTTATTTACCTGAAGAAAGAGGTTTGTATAAGTCTATGAAAGTAGGTGAACAGGCTCTTTACTTAGCTCAATTAAAAGGCATGAGCAGGGTAGATGCTAAAAAACAACTAAAATATTGGTTTGATAAATTTGAAATAGGAGAATGGTGGGACAAAAAAATTATTGAACTATCTAAAGGAATGGCCCAAAAAGTACAATTTATAGTTACTGTACTTCACAAGCCTAGTTTATTAATTTTCGACGAACCCTTTTCGGGGTTTGATCCAATCAATGCTAATATAATTAAAGATGAAATTCTTCAATTAAGAGACGAAGGGTCAACTGTTATTTTTTCCACGCATAGAATGGAGTCTGTTGAAGAACTTTGTGATCATATTGCTTTAATACATAAGTCTAATAAAGTTTTAGATGGAAATTTGAATGATATTAAAAGGCAATATAAAACCAATACATTTGAAGTTGGATTAGTTTCTAGTGACAACAAAAAGTTGAAAGAAATAATCAGTACTAAGTTTCAAACTGCTGAAGCTAATTTTAGAAGTTTAGGGAACGAACTCAAGTTAAATGTTTCGTTAAAACCGGACCAAACTTCTAATGAGTTATTAAATTTCCTTAGTTCTAATTCTGAGGTAAATCACTTTATGGAAGTTGTTCCAAGTGCAAATGATATTTTTATTCAAACTATAAATAATCAAAAATAATGAACCATACTAGATTAATTATCGAAAGAGAGTACTTGACCCAAGTAAAAAACAAGAAGTTTATAATAATAACCTTGTTAATTCCATTTTTAATTGTTGGGGGTGGTTTATTTATTTCATTTTTAGCAAATTATAATAGTGATAGTATTAAAAACATCTCTGTTGTAGATAATTCAGGAGTTTTAGAGAACTCATTATTGAGCTCTGAAACAATTACATTTTCTTTTTTGGAAGATTTAAATGAGGAAGAAGCAAAACTAATTTCACAAGATAGAAATGACGATGGTTTGATTTTTATACCAAAGATTGAAAGCGCAACTAATATTGACTATGTAGCATTATCAGAATCTATTAAATTTATTTCTGAAGAGGCTCCAACCATTACGATGATAAATAGTATAGAAAGTAAATTAGAGGAAATTTTAACTAATTTAAACTATACAAGTGTTGGTTTAGATGTGAATACTATTGAGGAATCTAAAATTTATTTAAGTATATTTCAAGAAAGCTTTGAAGGAGAGGAAACAACAAAAATTGATAGTGGAATGAAAGTGATCTTTGGTCTAATTTTAGGGTTGTTATTATATATGTTTGTTTTTATTTATGGTAGTATGATCCTTAGAAGTGTTTTAGAAGAAAAAACAAGTAGAATTGTTGAAATTATAATTTCCTCGGTTAAACCAACTCAACTGATGCTGGGTAAAATTATTGGAACATCTTTAGTCGCTTTTACTCAGATATTTATATGGATAGCTCTATCATTAGCTATTTCAACTTTAGCTTCTTCATTTATGGGAGTTTCTAGTTCAGAGTTAAATTCTGTAGACTTAAACGATGCTCAGGTAGCATCTGTGCTTGACTCTGCTTTAACAGCTATTTTTAATCTACCTCTTTTAAATATTCTTATAGCATTTATATTATTTTTTATATCAGGACTATTTTTATATGGGTCTTTATTTGCAGCCGTTGGAGCAGCTGTCGATAGCGAAACCGATGCGAATCAATTTATGTTGCCTCTTAGTATGCCATTAATAATTGGACTTTATGTAGGTATGTTTACTGTTCAAGAGGATCCTAGTGGAACTATTCCAACAATTTTTTCACACATTCCATTTACCTCTCCAATAGTTATGATGATGAGAATTCCATATGGAGTTCCTATCTATGAACAAATTATTTCGTTATCAATATTAATTGCTACATTCTTTGGAACTGTTTGGTTTGCTGCAAAAATATATAGAGTTGGAATTTTAATGTATGGTCAAAAGCCTAGCTATAAAGACCTTTATAAATGGTTAAAATATTAATCTATGTCTAAAATATTAATAGTTGAAGATGAAATAGCAATTCGCAGAGTTTTAACTAAAATTCTTTATGAAGAAAATAATGATTTCATTATTTCAGAAGCTCAAGATGGACTATCCGCTGTTGATCATATAAAAAACAATGATGTAGATTTAATACTATGTGATATTAAAATGCCTAAAATGGATGGTATTGAGGTTTTAGAGTACTCAAAAAGATTAAAACCAGAAACTCCAATTATAATGATTTCAGGGCATGGAGATTTGGAAACTGCCGTAGAGACTATGAGACTTGGAGCATTTGATTATATATCTAAACCCCCAGACTTAAATAGATTACTTACTGCTGTAAGAAATGCTTTGGATAATAAGAAATTAATAGTAGAAAATATCCGTCTAAGAAAACAAATCAACATTTCATATGAAATGATTGGTCAAAGTGATGGTATAAACCAGGTAAAGTCTCTTATTGATAAAGTAGCATCAACAGATGCTAGAGTTTTAATAACTGGTCCTAATGGATCCGGCAAAGAGCTTGTAGCTCATTGGATACATCAAAAAAGTAAAAGATTCTCTTCTCCTTTAATTGAAGTAAATTGTGCAGCGATTCCCAATGAATTAATTGAAAGCGAATTATTTGGACATATTAAAGGTTCTTTTACAGGTGCAAATAAAGACAAAATAGGAAAATTTGAAGCTGCTGATAATGGCACAATTTTCTTAGATGAAATTGGAGACATGAGCTTATCTGCACAGGCTAAAGTTTTAAGAGCACTTGAATCCAATTCTATTCAAAAAGTAGGAGCTCAAAAAGATATAAAGATTAATGTACGTGTTGTTGCTGCTACTAATAAAAATCTAAAAGAAGAAATAGTTAAAGGTAATTTTAGAGAAGATCTATATCATCGTCTTGCAGTAATTTTAATTAAAGTACCTTCTTTAAATAGCAGAGTTGAGGATATCCCTTTATTAGTTGCCTATTTTTCTGAAAAAATATCTAAATCTCAAGGGATAACCAATAAGCCATTCACTAAAGATGCTATAAATTTATTAAAATCTTATGATTGGTCTGGTAATATTAGAGGTCTTAGAAATGTTGTAGAGAGATTAATTATATTAGGTGATGAAACAGAAATTACTGAAAATAATATCAAAGAATATTCGAATAAATAATTAATTATTATGAAAAAATTCGTGCAATACATTTTATTTTTCATTCCCTTTTTTATTTTTTCACAAACTGATGAGAAAGTAATTTCTGATATTTATTCAAATTCACTAACTGATGGTCAAAGTTATAATTGGTTAGATCATTTGTCAAACAATATCGGTAGTAGACTTTCTGGGTCTTTAGGAGCTGAGAAGGCAGTAATATGGACAAAAGAAGAACTAGAAACTCTTGGATTAGATAAAGTTTGGTTACAACCTGTTATGGTTCCGAAATGGGTTAGAGGTATTCCTGAATTTGCTTATATAGAAACTAGTCCTGGTAATACTATCAAAGTAAACATCTGTGCTTTAGGAGGTTCGATTTCTACACCATCTACAGGTATTAAAGCTAAAATAATTGAAGTCTCTGGAGTTGAAGAGTTAGCAGTGTTAGGTAAAGCCAAAATTCAAGGTAAAATCGTATTTTTTAATAGACCAATGAATAGTTCTTTAATTAACACATTTGAGTCTTATGGAGGATGTGTTGATCAAAGGTATTCAGGTGCTATGGAAGCCAGTAAATATGGAGCTATAGCAGTAATTGTTAGATCTATGAATTTAAGAATTGATGATCTTCCACACACGGGCTCTATGACTTATGGAGATATAATTCCAGAGGATAGAATACCATCTGCAGCAATTAGTACAAAACATGCAGATTTGCTAAGTAGTATGGTTAAGTTAGATAATGATATTCAGTTTTTTTTAAAACAAAACTGTAAACAGTTAGAGGATGTTTTATCTTACAATGTAATTGGAGAGATTACTGGTAGTGAATTTCCTAACGAATATATTGTAGTTGGAGGACACTTAGATTCTTGGGATCTTGGTGATGGTGCTCACGATGATGGAGCGGGTTGTGTTCAGTCTATGGAAGTTTTAAGACTATTGAAAATATCAGGTATTAAACCAAAGAGATCAATTAGAGTAGTTTTGTTTATGAATGAAGAAAATGGTTTAAGAGGTGGAAATAAGTATGCTGAGGTAGCATCCCTAAAAAATGAAAATCACATTTTTGCCCTTGAAAGTGATGCTGGAGGTTTTACTCCAAGAGGTTTTTATTTTGATTGTAATCAATCAAATTTTGATCAAATTTTATCATGGAAAAATTTATTTAAACCTTATTTAATACATTTTTTTGAGCTAGGTGGTAGTGGTGCAGATATAGGGCCATTAAAAACTAAAACAAATGTTTTATCAGGGCTAAAGCCTGATTCACAAAGATATTTTGATTATCACCATGCTGCAAATGACACTTTTGATGCAGTTAATAAAAGAGAACTTGAATTAGGGGCTGCTACAATGGCGTCACTAGTGTACCTAATAGATAAGTACGGGATTATAAAATAAAATTAAAACGTTATGAAAAATTTATTCTTACTTTTAATGCTCACTCAATTAACATATTCTCAATCTGAAATGGAACTTCCGTATCATGAAATCCCAGAATACCCTGAAAATTATACTAGCGAAAATATAATGTCTAGAATGATTGATGGTTTAGGTTTTAGATTTTACTGGGCGACAGAAGGGTTGGTTAAAAGTGATTTAGATTATAAGCCATCTATAGATTCAAGGACAACTATAGAAACAATAGCTCATATTCACTCTTTATCAGTTATGATATTAAATACTGTTTTAATCCAGCCAAATGATTTTGTGAGCGACACAGAATTAGATTACGAAACACTTAGAAAAAACACTTTATTAAACATTAAGCGCTCCTCAGAAGTTATATCTAAAACCAACGACTTATCAAAGTTGAAAATTATTTTTAATAGAACTAGTGGAAAAAGTGAATACCCTCTATGGAATCTTATTAATGGTCCAATCGAAGATGCTATATGGCATTCTGGTCAAGTTGTAGCTTTCAGAAGAGCAAGTGGAAATCCAATCAACTCAAAGATTTCTGTTTTTACTGGAAAGGTAAAAGACTAAAAGTTATTTATTGTTTTTCTAATTTCAACTAAATTAGAAACTAAGCCCTCAAGTAGATTTAAATCTAACATATTAGCTCCATCGCTTTTTGCATTTTTAGGATCAAAATGTGTTTCAATAAATAAACCATCTATGTTATTAACAACCCCAGCTCTGGCAATTGTTTCTATCATTTCAGGAACTCCACCGGTAACTCCAGTTGTTTGGTTAGGTTTCTGTAGTGAATGTGTTACATCTAGTATTGTTGGGGCAATAGATTTCATTGCAGGAATCCCTCTAAAATCAACGATCATGTCTTGGTAACCAAACATTGTACCTCTATCGGTAATTAGCACATTGTTATTGTTAGAATCTTTCACTTTTTGAACAGCATATTTCATACTTTCAGGACTCATGAATTGACCTTTCTTAAGGTTTACTGTTTTCCCTGTTTTGGCAGCTGCAACAACTAAGTCAGTTTGCCTTACTAGAAAAGCAGGTATTTGTAAAACATCTACATATTTTGCTGCTAATTCAGCATCTTTAGCTTCATGTATATCTGTAATTGTAGGAATATCAAAATGTGTAGAAATTTTTTTTAATATCTCTAAAGCTTTAACATCACCAATTCCTGTAAAACTATCCAATCTACTTCTATTCGCTTTCTTAAAACTCCCTTTAAAAATAAATGGAACATTATATTTGTTAGATATACTTAAAATTCTTTCGGCAATTTTAAATGCCATTTCTTCACCTTCTATAGCACAAGGACCCGCGATAAGAACAAAGTTGTTTGAATCTAAATATTTGAGTTTTGGAATATTCATAAATGTTAAATAATTATTTACACAAAGTTACTGCTTTTTTAATACCTGTATAAATATTATTTTATTCTTCTTATGATAATAATATAGCTTACATTTGCACAAATTTTAATATTTAGTCATGTCTAAAACAAAAAATATTGCAATTATTGCCCATGTAGATCACGGGAAAACAACTTTGGTGGATAAAATTATGTTTCATTGTGAGTTGTTTAGAGAGAATGAAAATAAGGGTGATTTGATTTTAGATAACAACGACTTAGAGAGAGAAAGAGGAATTACAATTACTTCCAAGAATGTATCTGTAGTTTATAAGGATACTAAAATTAATATTATTGATACTCCTGGTCACGCTGATTTTGGTGGAGAGGTAGAAAGAGTTTTAAACATGGCTGATGGTGTTCTACTTTTAGTTGATGCTTTTGAAGGCCCTATGCCACAAACTAGATTTGTTTTACAAAAGGCTTTAGACTTAGGTTTAAAACCATGTGTGGTAATAAACAAAGTTGATAAAGAGAACTGTACTCCTGAAGAAGTTCACGAATCTGTATTTGACTTAATGTTTGAGTTAGGTGCTGAAGAATGGCAACTGGATTTTCCAACTGTCTACGGCTCTGCTAAAGAAAACTGGATGAGTGATGATTGGAAAAATGTAACAGATAACATTGAACCATTACTTGATATGGTTTTAGAACACGTTCCTTTTCCAACAATTAAAGAAGGTAGTTTACAAATGTTAATTACATCTTTGGATTTCTCTTCCTTCACTGGTAGAATAGCAATTGGAAGACTTCAAAGAGGTAAATTAGCTACTGGAATGAATGTTTCTTTAGTTAAAAGAGATAAATCTATAGTTAAATCTAAAATTAAAGAATTACATGTTTTTGAAGGTTTAGGCAGGATTAAAGTGGATGAGGTACAAGCTGGAGATATATGTGCTATAGTTGGGTTAGAAAATTTTGAAATTGGAGATACTATCGCTGATATTGAAAATCCAGAGGGACTTAAAACTATTAGTATAGATGAGCCTACGATGAGTATGTTATTTACTATTAATGATTCTCCATTCTTTGGAAAAGATGGAAAATTCGTTACTTCAAGACATATAAAAGATAGATTATATAAAGAGCTTGAAAAAAATCTAGCCCTTAGGTTAAGTGAAACTGATAGTGCTGATAAATTTATGGTTTTTGGTAGAGGTGTTTTACACTTATCAGTCTTAATTGAAACAATGAGAAGAGAAGGTTATGAGCTGCAAATTGGTCAGCCTCAAGTAATTATTAAAGAAATTGATGGTAAAAAATGTGAGCCTTTTGAAGAAATGACAATTGATTTACCTGAAACAGTTTCAGGAAGAGCAGTAGAAATGGTTTCTCTTAGAAAAGGAGAAATGCTAAGTATGGTTTCTAAAGGAGAAAGAATGATATGTGAATTTCTTATTCCTTCCAGAGGAATAATTGGTTTGAGAAATCAGTTGCTTACGGCAACTGCCGGAGAAGCGATAATGACACATAGGTTCAAGGAGTATAAGCCAGTCAAAGGGGGTATTCCAGAAAGACAAAATGGGTCACTAGTTTCTATGGAAAAAGGTAAAGCTATTCCTTATTCAATAGATAAATTACAAGATAGAGGTAAGTTTTTTGTTAATCCGGGAGAAGAAATTTATGAAGGACAAGTTATTGGTGAAAACTCTAGAGGAGATGATATGGTTGTAAATATCACAAAGACTAAGAAAATGAGTAACGTGAGGTCTTCTGGAGCTGATGATAAGGCAAAAATTGTTCCTGCTATAAAATTTTCATTGGAAGAAGCTTTAGAATACATACAAAAAGATGAGTATGTTGAAGTAACACCTAACAGTCTAAGATTAAGAAAAGTTCTTCTAAAAGAGGTAGAACGAAAAAGAAATAAGGGGATTTAAATAAATAAATAGTATTTTCATATTAAATAAAATATTATACTATTTACTCTCTAAAGATATATTCAAAAGATTTAAAATCGGAATGGAACAACTTTGTTTTAAATTCCAGAAACGGTACTTTTTTATTTTTAAGAGATTTCATGGACTATCACAGTGACAGGTATCTCGACTATTCCCTTCTTATATATAAAAATAACATATTAATATCTATTCTTCCTGCGAATAGATTTGAAGATCAACTTTATTCTCATCAAGGTTTAACTTACGGAGGTTTTATATTAGATGAAAAATCTAAATTTAATGATGTAGTTGAAGTTTTTAAAATTACACTTAAATACCTTTCTGATAATAAAATTAAGACTTTAAGTTATAAACCAATTCCTTTTATATATCATGTTTTGCCAAGTGAAGAATCTAAATATATAAGTCACATCTTAAATGCTAGAATTGTTAAAAAGGAAGTAATTTCTGTTGTAAAAAAACACAGCTTATCTCTTTCTAAGGATCGGTCTAACGGGGTTAAGAAAGGAATTAAAAACAACTTAGTTATAAAAGAAGTTGATGAATTCGATGGTTTTTGGAATACCCTTTTAATTCCTAATTTAAAATTAAAACATAGTGTTTCACCTGTACACACATTAACCGAAATTAAATTATTAAAGAAAAATTTCAATAATCATATCAGACAATTTAATGTTTATGATCAAGAAAAGTTAATTGCTGGTACAACAATATTTGAATCTAAAAAAACTGCACATGTTCAGTATATCTCATCAGATTCGTCTAAAAACACTTCTGGAAGTTTAGATTTTTTATTCTCTCATCTAATCGGTGATATATTCAAGTCTAAGGAATTCTTTGATTTTGGAAATTCAAACGAAAATAATGGTGAGTCCATAAATAAAGGCTTAATATATTGGAAAGAAGGTTTTGGAGCAAAATCTATAACTCAGGATTTTTATAAAATTGAATCCAATAACTATACTAATTTGGATAACTTATTTGTATAATAAAATCTAATTGCTTCTCCATAATAATTTTCTAAAATATATATTTAATAACAAAAAATGTATTATGTAAGTAATGAAATACGCTATTGAAAGTCCAACAAAACCATATATGTTAACTAGAATAATTGATAAAAAAACAAATATTATTGACCATTCTAATTGGAATAAAATAAAGTGATTAGTTTTAGCTTTAGCAACTAGAATATTTCCAAGCACCCAACAGTTTATTTTAATGATATCCCCAAGTAAATGAAATAGAATTAAGCTATTAACCAAGTTAAATTCACTCGTAAATAAAATATTAATAATGAGATCTTTAGATATATATACTCCTAATGTTATTATAATTATTATAGGTAAAGTGGTCTTCCAAATTTTAAAGACCTCTTTTTTTAAACTGTTATTTTCTAAGTTTGTAAATGTTGGAACTAAATAGAATTTAAAAGTTGTCGTTAAAAACAATAAATAAATAGCTGATATTCTCCACATTGCCTCCCATGAGCCAGCATGATTAGAATCAAATTCTTCATAAATATAATACCTAACTATAAATGTCGCGCTGATAAGACATAATGGAGCTATAATTGCCATTAATGAAAAGTTTGACAAATTTTTAAAATGCTGTAATTTAAATACCGAATTAAGAAAGTTTAATTTAAAAGGTTTTAAAAATAGCGAGATTATTAGGGCGGTAATTAAAGTTATTATTGGACTTAAGATCAAAGCATAATATGCCCCAATAGTTAAGTAATTTACAACTAGATAAATTAAAACTCCACCTGAAATAATTGTTGCAAGTATATTAATAAAAATGAATATTTTAATTTTTTTTAAGCCATTTAATACAGACATTATGAATGTCTGTATAGAAAATGATAGTATAGAAAAACATAATATATACTTAAAGAAATAGTTGTTCATTTCACTCATTTCTTCAGATAGTGATAATGTTAGATAATTATAGAAAAAAAGAATTAATGCTATTATTATTAGTGAAGTAAAGAGGTGTATTTTAAAACTAGTAGCAAGGAGATCTTTAAAGTTATTTTCTTTTTCATTTAATTCAGAGGAGTATTTGACTGTTCCAGTTTCTATACCCATAGTTCCAAGGGTATTACCGATTTTTAAAAAATCTTTTAATTGACCTATTAAAAACATTCCGCTTGTACCCAGGTACACTGCTATTATCTTATTAGTTATTAACTTGACTAATAAACTTATCGTTGTACTCGCGGCTGAATATATGGATGTTTTTATAAAATTCATTTGTAACTAATTAAAGTCTTTCCATTCTTTAAATGGATAATTAAAAATATCTTTTAATCTTTTAACATCAGTATTATAACCACCATCTTTTAAGTGATTTCTATATTCTGTTTGTAAAGGCTCGTATTTAAATTTCTCAGTTTTCCAATTTACTATTATTATTTTCATTTTATCTTTTACCCATTGAATAGACTCTTGAGATAAAAAGAATTTAGCAACCTTTGTATATCTCATTTTACCTATTGAAGATTTCCTAATAAAGTGATATAGCCATGAGTGTTTTATTTTAGTTGTAGTGTTAGAAGAAATTAGTGGTAAAGATCCTAGTTTTTTTAACCCTAAAAAATCATAACATGAATTAATTGTTTCTAGTCTACTGGATATTAAGCTTTCAAGAGTAATTACTTTAATATTTTCAATCCCAAAATTATCAATAAACTTTTGAATCCATTTGGAGTATAGTCCAAATTCATAATAATGCTTTGGGTAGTAGTCATAATCAATTACTTTAATTTGCTCCCCTCTATCTATTGTTTCTTTTATATCGTTTTTCTCTAGTCCTAAACCTTTCATCCACCAGAAATGTGAAATGTATCGATCAATAGGGTTTCTTAGAATAAAAATAAATTTTGGTGACTTTTTATAGTTAATCTTAATATTACTTATGAATGATTTGTAGTACATATAGGAAGTTGTAGATTCTCCATGTATTTTTGATTCTGTATTAAATAAGTTTTGGTATTTTGACCAATCTTCATTGGAGTAGCTATTGAATTTCTTATTATTCCAAAACACAGGCTCTTTCACTTTAGACATAGAAATATCTGGATGTAAATCTAATAGCTCATGCAGGGTTGTAGTGCCTGACTTTGCTGCGCCTGGAATAAATAAATTAGGATAAAACTTATCTTTCATTCTTAATAGCTTTTAACCATTTTTGTACGTAAGCACCTGCGATATTTTGATAATCGTGTTGATCCTCTATAAATTTTCTTGCACTTATACTAATGCTTTTAAGTAATTCTGGATTATCAATTAAGATACTTATTTTTTTTACTAAATAATCAACATCTGGTAATGCATTAATAGCAATGCTGTCTTCTGTTAAATTGTAGTAATCTAACCACTCTTTTTCTGCACCTGTAAATACCACCTTTCCTTTAGCCATCGCTTCTAACGCATTATAACCCTGATCATAAGCATATACCTGATCAAGAAAAATATGGCAGCTGTCATAAGACTTTATATACTCGTTGTAATCCAGGTCATGTACTTCAATATATTTAATTTTATTTCCATGAGATTTTTTAATTACTTCTATAGCTTTTTTGAAATAATCATTCCCTTTTTTAATAGAGTTATTTGTATTAATTCCATGGAATATTACTATTTTTTTATCAATTTCAGGGCTGCAGTATTTTATTTTACTTAAGTTAATAGGGTTAGGGATCATGCCTAAATATTTGTCTTCTTCCTGTAATGGAATGTGATAATCTAAATCTGAACTAATAACTCCTTTTATATTTTTGTAAATATATTTATGAAGTTTTTTGAAATGTTTATTGTTGTATTTTAAAATATGGCGATAGCTATTTTTTAATCTAAAATTGTTAAAGTATGGAGTTAATATTGAATATCTAAATTTTTTATCCAAAGCATATTGAATACTTTTATAATCTGTTCCACAAGAGAGTAAAAATATATTCTTATTATTCTTTTTAATTACTTTAAGCAACAACAACTCTAGCTTAGGTGTTGTTTTAAAGGAATTTTCATTTACTAACTGCACAACGTCAAGCCCTTTTAGTTTTTTGATTTTAAAAAAGGTTTTAACACCTATCTCAATATCGTTAAGACTTACTTTAAATACCTTATCAATTATTTTTGCTATAAGCTTAAAAATAGGAATTTCAAAAATTGTTGATTTCACTAAAATATCAACTGGGAAATTTTTAAATCCATCCCCAGTACCCAATAAAGTAACTGAATGTCCGTTTAACTGTAGACCATCTTTTAGAGAATTATGAAGTCCGCTATATTCACCTATTAAAAGAATTTTCATTAATTTATCTACATTTGTTTCAAATATAATTTTAATGAGTAATGTAAACAACAAAAATATTAGTTTAGAAATTTTAATTTCTACCAAAGAAAGAGACAATCTTGATTTCTTATGTAATATCTTTTTGAATAATAATTCTCATTCTAACTCTGTTTTAATTATAAATCAAACGGATAATATTCACTTTTCTTGCCCAACTACTGACAATATTAAATTAATTAATATAAATGAAATAGGTTTATCTAAAAGTCGAAACTTAGCAATAGAGTCTGCCACTGCTGATATATGTTTAGTTGCAGATGATGATGTAGTTTATGAAAAAGATTTTGATAAAATTATTATTAATGCTTTTTGTGAGAACCCAAAAGCAGATATAATTACATTTATGATGAAAGATTTTAATGGAAATTTATTTAAAAATTATCCTAAAAATAAACTTCATAATAAAAAAACTTTAAGTTTTGTTAACTCAGTTGTTATTGCATTTAAAAGAGATTCTATTGTTTCTAATAATATTCAATTCGATGAAAATTTTGGCCTTGGATCTGTGTTTCAAACATCCGATGAATATGTTTTTTTGCGAAATGCATTAGATTTAAATCTTAATATCATTTTTAAAAATAAAGTAATCTTATCACACGATATTAATAGCTCAGGTAAAGATGCAGGTAGTGATAGAATTTTATTTGCTAAAGGAGCTTTTTTTTATAAGTATCATAAAGTATTTTCTTTTCTTAAGTTAGCCCACTATGTATATTTAATGTTTAAATTTAAATATATTAGCTTTAATCAAATCATTCCTAAGTATCTACTTGGAGTTAAGGGTATAATAAAATACATAAATTTGAATAATGAAAACAAATAGTATAGAAGATGTTTATGAATTGAAAATACCAAAGTTAGTCTCGCCTGAGGGTATGGGTTCTTTGTCTTTTGTTGAAAAAGAACTTATACCCTTTGCTATTAAGCGTGTTTATTATTTATATGATGTTCCGGAAAATGGAGAAAGAGGAGGGCATGCGCATAAGGAATTATCTCAAGTATTATTTGCTTTAAATGGAAGTTTTGATCTGTTAATAGATGATGGTTTTAATACTAAGAAAATTACATTGAACAGTCCAGATATTGGTTTTTATCTTCCTAAAGGTATTTGGAGAGAAATGAATAACTTTTCAAAAAATTCTGTTTGCCTTGTTTTAGCTTCAGAGAATTATGATGAAGAAGATTACATCAGAAATTATGAAGATTTTAAAACGTCTATATGATTACTTTAGACTACATAAATAGGAAAGTCGATATAGATCAAATAACAACAAATTAGGCTTAGATCCCATGAGATTTGATTCTATGCTATTTGAAAATAAGTTTATAGAATTTGCTGTAATTTTCCTCAAGCCTATAAAACATAATGCTTTGTAATATTTTAAAATAGTGATATCATTTTGACCGATTAACTTATTGCTATTTAAATAATATAAGTTTTGTAATGCTTTTTTAGTTTTGATTAAAAATTTTAAATTTTCATCTAAACCATGATGAGTAGCTTCATTATCAATATGATTTATCGAAATAAAATTATTTTTCAATAGTGCTCCAAATAAATAATCCGACCCGTAGCTATTATTTTTTATCTGTTTGTTTATAGAGTTAAATACCTTCTTTTTAATTAGAAAATTAGATGATATAGTGTATTTGTAAGGGTTTTTATTTCTTATGGAAGAAGGTATTTCTTCTCTTGACTTTCCGAATGCATACCTTAAACTACTTGAGTTTTTTATTTTATTTTCATAATTAAAACCTCCAAAGGTAACTTCAAATTCTTTTTTTATTTCAGTTATATATACCTCTATGAAATTACTGTTAAGTGGTGTAACATCTACGTCTATAAATAAAAGCCAATCGTACTGAGCTTTATCGGCTAATAGTTGTCGATTAGCAGATCTTCCAATATTTTTTTTACTTTCAAAAAACTTACAATTAGTTAGTGTATTGATCTTTTGATTGATTTCATTTAAATTAGAAAATGATGCATCATCAATGCAAATAATCTCAAAAACTATTCCAAGGGTCAAAGACTCTTTTTCTAATCTGCAAATCAGATTGTATGCATTGTAGTTATAACAAGGGATTAAAATTGAAATCATTGGTAGATGTTTTCAATACTCATGTCAGTAATGTCAATTTCATTAATTGATTTATTGTTACATAAAAGTGTTTTGTTGGGAAATCTTTTTATCAACATAAAATCATGAGTAGCCATTAGAATTGTATTCCCTTTTTTATTTAAATCTAATAACAGATTCATAATTTCTAAACTAGTTTTTGGATCTAAATTTCCGGTTGGCTCATCTGCTATTATAAGATCAGGTTTGTTTAGTAAAGCTCTTGATATTGCCACTTTTTGTTTTTGGCCCCCAGATAATTGATAAGGAAATTTATAAATTAAATCTTTGATCTTTACAATTTCTAGCACTTCATTAATCCTTTCCTCTATTTTTTCTCTGTTGTTCCATTCCGTAGCCTCTAGAACAAATTTTAAATTATCAAAAACTGATCTATCTTGTAAAAGGTTAAAATCTTGAAAGACAATACCTAGTTTCCTTCTCAAAAAAGGTATTTTTTTTTCTTTTAATTTTTTTAAAGTAAAACCTCCAACTGTAATGGATCCTTTCTTTAATTTTAAATCTGCATAAAGGGTTTTAATTAAGCTACTTTTTCCTGAACCAGTCTTTCCTATTAGGTAGATAAAGTCTCCTTTATTAATATTAACATTAATATTTTTAAACACGGTTTCATTCTGTTGAAAAATAGAAACCTCTTCTATATTTAATATGCTTGTACTCATAATATAAATATAATACTTAATTGTATTATTTTAGCATGCAGGTGTTTTAAATACTAATAAAATTATGAAAGATAAAATCGAGGATATACAAAAGTTGTCTAAAATTAATTTTAAAGAAAACACTGCTTTTTTTAAGAAATTAAAAAAAAAGTTACCAAAACAGTTTGATTATTTAATGAATGATCTACATGATGATGAGTTTTCAAAAACAGATTGTTTAGAGTGTGCTAATTGTTGTAAAACAACGAGTCCTATTTTTACAGCCAAAGATATTTCAAGTATTTCAAAGCATTTAAAACTTAAGTCTGATAAGTTTGTATCGGAGTATTTAACAATGGATTCAGATAATGATTATGTGCTAAAAGGATCTCCTTGTACCTTTTTAAATGAGGATAATAGTTGTTTTATATATGATTTTAGACCTAAGGCATGCAGAGAATATCCTCACACTAACAGAAAGAACTTTCATAAAATTTCACACCTTACTATGAAAAATGTTGAAATATGCCCTGCTGCTTTTAATATTGTTGAAAAACTTAAATCAATTTTAAACACTAATTCTTAAAAGTATGGATTCAATTTTATTCTACTTTGAAAACATACCGACTTCACATAGAAGTATGATCCTAGTATTGGGGATCTCTTTCTTTTGGATGCTTGAAGGTTTCTTACCTTTAGTTAATTTTAAGTATAATAAAATTGCTCATGCTATACCTAACTTATTTTTTACTCTAACGACAATACTTATTAACTTTGGTCTGGCTTTTTTATTAGTTACTACTTCTGATTGGGTAGTTAATAATAATTTTGGAATTATAAATTTACTATTTGATTCAAACTTGTTGCTTTATACAATCTTTGGCGTCTTGCTATTAGATTTAATAGGAGCGTACTTGCCACATTTTGTTGAGCATAAAATAAAATACTTATGGATGATTCATTTAGTGCATCACACAGATCATTCTGTAGATACAACAACAGCTAATAGACATCATCCACTAGAAAGTGTTATAAGGTTCTCATTTACCATCTTTGGAGTTATTATTATTGGTACTCCAATTGGTCTAATTATGTTTTATCAGTCTTTATCCCTTATATCTACTCAGTTCACCCATGCTAATATTAAATTGTCTAAGAATTTTGATAAAAAATTATCATATCTATTTGTTTCACCTGATATGCATAAAATCCATCATCATTATAAATTGCCTTACACAGATTCTAATTATGGTAATATTTTTTCTATTTGGGATAGGGTTTTTGGTACCTATTCGTATTTAGAAAGAGATTCTGTTAATTATGGTGTAGATACATTTCCTGATACAAAAACAAATTCTAATATATGGAGTTTACTAAAGCAACCGTTCCAGAAATATAGAAAACCAACTAATTAATAAAATAAGTATTTTGACCTAATATTTTCAAAATACTTCAGATCTTCTTCCCAAGTTAACCTGATTTGTTCTTCTGTCAAGTTATTAATTATTTGTCTTTTTAAATCTTTTGTTCCAGAAAGTTTAATGAAGAAAGAATTAAAAAACTGATCTTTCGATGAGCTATGCTTATAAGCATTTATTAAATATTTAAGCTCTATTTTTTTGAAATCACCCTTTTCTTTTAATTGTTCTCCAAAACAGATTTCATGCTGATTTTTTGGATTATTTGAGCCTGAATTAGGCTTTGGAATAAAAGTATAAGTATAAATTTTATTATTTAAAAATGGACTACCGTAAATAGTAAACTGTTCACTGGTGCCTCTGCCAACACTCACATTAGTTCCTTCAAATAAACACAAACTTGGATAAAAATTTATTGATTTATCGTTGGGTAAATTTGGAGATGGTTTTATTGGTAAACTATATATAGACTCTCTGTTATAATTTTTAATTTTAACTACTGTTAAATTACAAAATAGATCATCTTCTAACCAATCTTCTCCATTTATCATAGTTGCATATTCTCCTATAGTCATTCCATATACTATCGGTACTTGATGCATCCCTACGAAACTTTTGTTTTCAGTTTCAAGTGTTGGGCCATCAACATAGTGAATATTAGGATTAGGTCGATCTAATACTATAAGCGGAATATTATTTTGAGCACATGATTTCATTACATAATGTAAAGTAGAAATATGTGTGTAAAATCTAACTCCAACATCCTGTATGTCGAATATCATAATATCTATACCTTCTAAATCTGTTTCTAATAACTCTCCATACTTTCTTTTTTTACCATGTAATGATATTATTTCTAGCCCAGTATTTTTGTCCACATCATCAGATATGTTTGCGCCATTTGGTTTTTCACCTTTATAGCCATGTTCTGGGGTAAATATTTTTTTAATATTAATATTAGATTTGAGAAGTGAGTCAACTATGTGAGTGTAATGTTGTTGATTGTGCTGTGAGGGTTTAAATATAACTGACGTATGATTTGCAACTATACCAACATTTTTACCTACAAGTAAGTGCTTATATTCCTCAATACTCTCAGCTCCAACAATTATTTTATTTGTAATTTCGCTATTGTTAGTGTTTTTCACATTACTGTAAGGAACATCAATAAATAATATTGAGAAAATAATAAATAAACTTCTTATAAGCATAATTAATTTTGAAATTTGAATTTCTTTTAGCGAAACGAATTATTAGCACTAAAGCTTATAAAAGTAGTATATCGGCTCCAATAATAAAAATCGGCATTATAGCAATTGCATTATCGGTTATTGTTATGCTAATATCAATTTCTACTGGAATAGGATTACAAAATGAAATTAGAGACAAAGTCTCTGCTTTTAATGGTCATATAATAATTTCTAATTTTGATTCGAATAATTCTGATGAATCTAATACACCTATTACTGTAGATAATGATTTGTTAATGGTTGTAAACTCCATTTATAACATTAAATCGGTGAATCAAACAGCTTTAAAATTTGGTATAATTAGAACTTCTGATAATTTTGATGGGTTGTTATTTAAAGGAGTAGATAGTACTTATAATTGGAATAATATTTCAGATTATTTGATAGAAGGTTTTGTTCCAAAAATATCAAAATCAATTTCGGATGAAGTCCTTATATCAGACAATTTATCAAAAAAATTAAATTTAAATATTGAAGATTCTTTTCAAATGATTTTTTCTAGAAACTTAGAGTCAAAGGCAACTATAAGAAAGTTTAATATTGTAGGCTTGTTTGATTCTGGTTTTAATGAGATTGACGATAATATTATATTTGGAGATATAAAACATTTAAGAAGAATAAATAAATGGAAAGATGATCAATCAGGTGCTTTAGAAGTTTTTATAAATGATTTTAGTCTAATTAATGAGACCACCAAAAACATCTACTTATCTACTCCTTCTTCATACAATACTGTAAATGTTAAGCAAAGGTATTCCTCTATTTTTGATTGGATTAAAATATTTGATAAAAATATTATTGCAATATTGTTTATTATGGTTGTTGTATGCTCAATAAACATTATTAGTGTATTGTTGGTTTTAATTTTAGAAAGGACCAATATGATTGGGATTTTAAAATCAATTGGCGCGAATAATAAAAGTATTAAAATAATTTTTTTAATAATTGTTTCTTATATAATTTCCTTGGGTTTAATTATTGGTAATTCAGTCGGGCTTGGATTGCTTTTTATTCAAAATCAATTTAGTATAATAAAACTTGACCCTGAAATATATTATGCTTCTAAAGTGCCAGTTTATTTATCCTTTGATTATATTTTATTATTAAACTTTTTTACTTTTTTAGTTTGTTTATTAAGTGTTCTCTTGCCTTCTTATCTTATATCAAAAATATCACCGGTAAACTCTATTAAGTTTCGTTAGTCATAATTGATATTTTTTAGATATAGCTTTGTATATTTGAGCAAATAAATTTAATGGAATATTTCGAAAATATTTTAGGTACTATTGGTAATACTCCCCTTGTTAAATTAAACAAATTGACAAAGGAATTGCCATGCCTAGTTTTAGCTAAATATGAGACCTTTAATCCAGGCAATTCAACAAAAGACAGAATGTCACTTAAGATGATTGAAGATGCTGAAAAACAAGGTCTTTTAAGTCCTGGAGGCACTATTATTGAAGGAACCTCTGGTAATACAGGAATGGGGTTAGCATTAGTAGCAATTATTAAAGGTTACAAATGCATATTTGTTTTATCGGATAAACAATCTAGAGAAAAGATGGATATACTAAAAGCTGTTGGAGCAGAGGTTGTTGTTTGTCCAACTGATGTAGCACCTGAAGACCCTAGGTCATATTATTCTGTTTCTAAACGATTAGCTAGAGAAACTCCGAATTCATGGTATGTGAATCAATACGACAATCCTAGTAATGCTGTAGCTCATTTTGAGAGTACAGGTCCTGAGATTTGGAAACAAACTGATGGAAAAATCACACACTTCGTAGTAGGAGTTGGTACTGGGGGTACAATATCTGGAGTTGGAAAATATTTAAAATCTAAAAATCCTGACATAAAAATATGGGGAATTGATACTTATGGATCTGTGTTTAAAAAATACCATGAAACAGGTATTTTTGACGAGAATGAAATATATCCTTATGTCACTGAGGGAATAGGTGAGGATATCTTGCCCAAAAATGTTGATTTTAAAATTATAGATGGTTTTACCAAAGTTACAGATAAAGATGCTGCTGTTTATACTCAAAAATTAGCAAAGGAAGAAGGAATGTTTCTAGGAAATTCAGCTGGAGCTGCAATTAAAGGTTTATTACAATTAAAAAACCACTTTAATGAAGATGATGTAGTTGTTGTCTTATTTCATGATCATGGCAGTAGGTATGTTGGAAAAATGTTCAACGATGATTGGATGAAAAAAATGGGTTACATAGAATAGACATATGATTAAAAGGTTTTTTAAATCTAAATTTGTTTTCGCAATATTTTTGTTGCTAGCTTTATTGTTATTTGCAATTTTTGGCTATAAATATATTTCTGGACTTAGCTGGATTGATGCCATATATATGGCAATTATCACTATATCATTTGTTGGCTTTGAAGAGTTGGGTATGAGTGCTGAATCTAAAATATTTGTTATAGTTTTAGTAATAAGTTCTGCAATAATTTTAGGTTACTCAATTAAAATAATAACTGAATATATTGTTAGTTTATATTCCGAAAAAATAAAAGATAAAAAAATGCAAAAAAATATAGATAGTTTAGATAATCATATTATAGTGTGTGGTTACGGTAAAAACGGTAGACAAGTAGTAAAAAAACTAGCAGCATATGGTAAGTCTTTTGTAATAATTGAAAAAGATGATGCTATAATAACAAGTGATAGATCCGATAAGATTTTTGTACATGGGGATGCTGTTTTAGATGAAATTCTCTTGCAGTCAGGTGTTATGAAAGCTTCTTCTCTAATATGCACATTACCTACAGATGCTGATAATTTATTTATCGTATTAACCGCAAAACAACTAAATCCTAAAATAAAAATAATCAGTAAAGCTTCTGAAGAAACTTCATATAGTAAGCTTAAATTGGCAGGAGCTGATAATGTAATTATGCCTAATAAAATAGGAGGGGATCATATGGCCTCTTTGGTTGTTGTTCCAGGGATTTTAGAATTCGTAGATAATCTTTCTATAGTTGGTAAGTCAGAAATTAACTTAGAAGAAATTTCAACTGACAAACTTTTTGATACAATAACCAAGAAAACTATTAAAGATCTTGATTTAAGAAAAAAAACTGGTTGTTCTATAATTGGATATAAAGATCCTCAAGGAAAATACACAATTAACCCTGGAGCAAATTTAATTATTGAGGCAAATTCTAAAATAATAGTTTTAGGAAAATCGGAACAAATTCAACATTTAAATTCACTTTATAATATTTAATTCTGCTGCAATATTTTTTTTAAATCCATTTTTTTTACCATCTTGTCCCTAATCTATATTTTTTAATTTAATTTAAATTTTATGAAAAAATTACTTTCCCTTTTATTTTTTGTAGTTCCATTTCTTTCTTTTTCTCAAGAGAAAGGATTAGATAAACGTATTGATGAGGCATTTGCGCCGATTTCAGATTTCTTTTCTAATGTTGTGTTTTTTGAAGTTGCAGGATACCCTTTTGTAATTTTGTTATTAGTGAGTAGTGCAGCTTTTTTTACTGTATACTTTGGTTTTCCTAATATAAAATATTTTTGGACTGCTATAAATGTCGTAAGAGGTAAGTATGATGATTTAGATAAAGATGAAAGTGGTAATAAAGAAGGTGAGGTTTCTCACTTCCAGGCACTAGCAACAGCTGTTTCTGGTACTGTTGGTAATGGAAATATAGCGGGTGTTGCTCTAGCAATTGCTTTAGGTGGACCTGGAGCAACTTTCTGGATGATAGTATGTGGTTTGTTAGGAATGTCTACAAAATTTGTTGAGTGTACTTTAGGGGTACAATATAGAGATGTCGGTGAAGATGGTACTATTTATGGTGGTCCAATGTATTACTTAAGTAAAGGGTTAAAAAATAAAGGTTGGGAAAAACTAGGTAAAGTAACTGCTGTGTTATTTGCTATATTTTGTATAGGTGGATCATTCGGTGGTGGAAATGCTGCACAATCTAACCAAGCAACAATTGTTTTAAAAGATTTACTTGGTCTTGAAACTACATTTGCGGGAGCTATTATAGGTCTAGTACTGGCAGCCTTTGTTGGTATAATTATTATTGGTGGTATTAAGAGAATCGCTTCTGTAACTGAAAAAGTTGTTCCTTTAATGGCAGTACTTTATATACTTGCTTGTGTTTATATATTAGCTATTAACTTTAGTTATATAGATGATGCAATTGCACTAATTATTAGAGAAGCATTTAATCCAACTGCTGTTGGAGTTGGTGGTGTTATTGGAGTTTTAATGGTAGGTTTTAAAAGAGCTGCTTTTTCAAATGAAGCTGGTGCAGGTTCAGCATCTATTGCTCATTCAGCTGTTAAAACTAAATATTCTGCATCTGAAGGTTTAGTCGCGTTATTAGAGCCATTTATTGATACTGTTGTTATTTGTACAATGACTGCTTTAGTAATTGTTATATTCAATTCAAATGGTGCATTTGTATATGGTGGTGACGGTATGGGTGGAGTTCTTATTGATGGTGTAACTTATGAAGGAGCTGGTATTACATCTAAAGCTTTTGCTGAATATATTCCTTACTCAGGTATATTTTTAACAATTGCTGTTGTTCTATTTGCTGTTTCAACTATGATCTCCTGGTCATATTACGGACTGCAATCATGGAAATACTTGTTTGGTAGAGGTAGAGTTGCTGATTTAACTTATAAGGTTTTGTTCCTGGTTTTTGTTGTAATTGGAGCTGCTGCTAGTATGAATTCAATATGGGCATTCTCTGATGCTATGATTTTTGCTATGGTTTTCCCGAACATGATTGGATTGTACTTTTTGTTTCCAGTTGTTAAAGAGCAACTTAATAAATATTTGGAAGCAATTAAATCAAAATAAAATTTATTATAAATTAATTTATTAAAGCTTTTATAAATTAATAATTAGTTTATATTTGCAAAACAATTTTTAAAGAGAGGAGGCCCTGATATGCTAATAATACCAATTAAAGAAGGAGAAAACATCGATAGAGCGCTAAAGCGTTTTAAGAGAAAATTTGATAAGACGGGGACTAAAAGATCTCTTCAAACTAGAAAGCAATTTATAAAGCCTTCAGTTAAAAGAAGAGCTCAAATACAAAAAGCTCAGTATATTCAAAATTTAAGAGACAACGAGCAAATATAATTTGCAACGTTATAATTTAAAAAAAAGCCTCTCAGTTTCTGTGAGGCTTTTTTATTTTATTAAATTTATATTATAAATCAAAATATGAGTTTGAGGTCTTTTATTGATTACTTGGAAATAGAGAAAAAATATTCTCCAAATACTATTCATGCATATCGTAATGATTTGAATGTGTTTGCTAAGTATTTAGTAGACGAGCATGGTGTCAATAAAGTCATTAACAGCAACTATTCACATATTAGATCATGGATTGTAGTTTTAGTCAATAAGGGCATCTCTAATAGGTCTGTAAATAGAAAAATCACTTCACTAAATTCATACTTTAAGTTTATGCTTAAGATTGATTTGTTAAATGATAACCCATTAACTAATCATAAGTCTCTTAAAACCAAAAAAAAAATTCAATTACCATTTTCTGAAAGTGAAATGTTTGATGCTTTAAATTTAGATAATTTTGAAGATAATTTTACAGGTGTTAGAGATAGGTTAATAATTGATTTATTTTATACTACAGGAATTAGAAGAATTGAATTAATCCAGTTGAAGATTTCAAATATAAATATCAGTAGAAAACAGATAAAAGTTTTAGGTAAAAGAAATAAAGAGAGAATAATCCCCTTAATAGATTCTACAATAATGATTCTTAATAAATACTTGGTCCTTAGATCTGAAATAACTTCAAATCAAGAATTTTTATTTATTACAAATAGTGGTAAAGTGGTCTACGAAAAACTAATTTATAGAATAATAAATAAATATTTTAATAATATTTCTACTAAAGTCAAAAAGAGCCCTCATATTATTAGGCATTCCTTTGCCACTCACCTCTTAAATAATGGTGCTGATTTGAATTCTGTTAAAGATTTACTAGGACACTCTAGCCTTGCAGCTACACAGGTTTATACCAATCGAAGTATTGATGAAATCAAAAAGGTGTTTGCTAAGTCTCACCCAAGAAATATATAGTTTTAATAAGTCTTATTTTTTACTTAAAAATTTAACCCATTTTATTTTGTTTAAATAAATAAGTATATATATTTGCATTCCGTTTATTTAGCGGATAAAAAGCCGATGTAGCTCAGCTGGCTAGAGCAGCTGATTTGTAATCAGCAGGTCGTGGGTTCGAGTCCCTCCATCGGCTCAGTTCTTTAACATAGTGAATAATATTAATGGGGAGATACTCAAGCGGCCAACGAGGGCAGACTGTAAATCTGCTGACTACGTCTTCGCAGGTTCGAATCCTGCTCTCCCCACTCTTTTTTCACATTAATTAAATATTGCGAGAGTAGCTCAGTTGGTAGAGCGTCAGCCTTCCAAGCTGAATGTCGCCAGTTCGAACCTGGTCTCTCGCTCTTTTAAATTTCTTTATATTATAATATCAAAACAATTATTGCGAGAGTAGCTCAGTTGGTAGAGCGTCAGCCTTCCAAGCTGAATGTCGCCAGTTCGAACCTGGTCTCTCGCTCTTTTTTAATAATAAAATTGCCGATGTAGCTCAGGGGTAGAGCGTTTCCTTGGTAAGGAAGAGGTCTCGAGTTCAATTCTCGACATTGGCTCTTCGTAAAAA
>Ga0209090_10000467_pt1 | contig 25033 bp, 39 predicted proteins | sample ArcticOcean_MG_C_9_FD_187432 | JGI IMG/M metagenome (GOLD analysis project Ga0209090, IMG submission 187432) | Marine microbial communities from western Arctic Ocean - ArcticOcean_MG_CB2_152 (SPAdes) (version 2) | ecosystem: Environmental > Aquatic > Marine > Oceanic | place: Arctic Ocean... | reverse complement strand
CGACTCCACCCTTTGTAGCGGCGGCTCCACCCTTCGCAGCAGCTTCGCTTCCCTCCTGTGTAGCCTTCACAGCTGCCTTTTCACTACCTTCTTGAACAGCCTTGGCGGCGGCCTTTTGAGAGACCTTTTGGCCAGCTTTTTCACCTCCCTTTTTCAGTCCCTGCTCTATAGCTTCACCGACAACGAGACCGACGGCGATTTCTGCGCCGATCATTTTGGCTAGTTCGATTTTTTCATTTAACCCCGGACTCGCACCGGCTTTTAACTTACAACATCCCTCCTTGTTCGGGTCATCTTCATAATTACCATAACACCCCAACTCACCGGCGGGTGGAAATGCACATGATTCATCGACTACCCTTTTTACTTCTTTTTTGACTGCCTCTTTATCGACGCCCAACTCGTCGAGAGTGTTATCAAAACGCTGTTCAACTTCTTCAGGGGTTTCGACGACGATATCGGAAGCGGGTCGTAATACTTCTACCGAATTTCCTAATTCGGATTTTGGAACCTGTATAACCTGTTTCGTAGACGGGTCATATTTTAATACGCTTCTATTTCGTACACTTTGTCCAAGCAGGATGAGGACTATTATTGCTATGAGAAATATCCCAATACGAGCGGCCATCCTCACCTCTCTTTTATATAGCTGTATAAAAAAATACTACTTAAAGATTCTTCACGGATAATAATCATGTCTTGGTGCTGGTGGTGCTGTCATGATTTTGATAGTGACCCATTATCAATGCCAACTAAACACGACGAAAGACGGAATAAATTTATAGTCTCTGGTAAGTTTTGTTCTTGGAGCTGTATGAAAACATACGCAATCGAAACGTACGGCCTGACTAGGGGGAGTATCATATGTGGTAATATGGTGATGCTGCGAAAGGTTATGTATGGGAAGGTTGCGCGAATTAAACCGGCACCTAAACGACAGAGATTAATAGAGTACGGTGGCGACATGACAATAGAGAAGTTTCGAGAAAATGCAGACATAGATATCAATCCAAATACAGGTGTGGTTCAGGAACCAGAATTAGATAACGTTATACCGGTCGCAAATACTACGAATAAGATGTACGAAATAAAAGGCGCGACGGGGACGAATGAACCGTTACGCCTTAAACGTGCAAAACCGCTTAAGAGAGATCAAAATAATCTAGAATCTGTTTTGGGATTGGTTATAAAATCAAAGAATTAGAACAGTTTAGGCAAACATCACCCGTGTAAACGAATGAACAACATTTGCATTCGTTTAAGGGTACAATGTTTCGCTTTTTGAGTTTGTTATGTGAGTATAATACGAGATCGCGAATAGTATAAATTCCGTATGCTACCATGGTTTCAAGATTAGGAAACTTCATTTAAACTTAATACAAGCGCAAGCCTTATTTAACTTTAGCATGACAGAGAAACTGTCGATCATAGGTGGTACCATAGTCTTCAAAACTGTTTCAAGTTCAGAGTCCTCGTCACCTGCGTCAATTTGCTCAATGACGGAGTAGATCAGATCGATGACGAGATCCTTCTTCTCGGGTCCAACGAGACCCTTAATCCTTTGAACATCCATCATGAGAGTAGACACGAGTCCACAGATGTTCTCCTTGTTGATACCAGTCTTCTTGTACTTGTTCACAAGACGGGTGATCTTGTTGATAATAATTTCATTTTCCTTGCCCTTGGTAGCGTACGACTTCAAAATGTTCTCCATTTATATAACTCTATATTAAAATCTTTAATTATATAAATGGTAAGCGCGGATGGACTCTTAGCTACAGGTGCTATATCTATAGGTGTAGCACAGATGATGATCAGGATCTCTACTATTAGACAGGAGAAAGTTGGCATAAATACGTATCCTCTTTTGTATTCGGGTGTTGTCGCCAGTATACTCTGGACACTGTACCAATACAGAATAGGAGCTAATTATTCGGTTGTATATTCGATTCTCGGATTATTCGTGCAACTGTATATCTTACACGAACTCAAATTCAGAGAGCGCAAAAGGGAGAATGCGTACTGAAGGATATTAAGTTTTTCTTCCAACGAGAGTTTCCCCACGTTTCGTACTACATGAACTATAAGCATACATACAGTATACGTAGCTTCATGTAGTTCCATACTAGTTAATTCAAAATTTTATTACGAGTTTCCCGACATGTTGTTGGAGATGGGGACCGGCGGAGGGTTTGGAGGGCTTGGGGGCGAAGGCGCCGCACCCTTCTTGGTATAGGCCATGTACGTAGCACCTAAACCCGCGAGAATGATAAAACTCGCGAAAGTCATACCGGTGATGGAGTAGTTAACTTCAGAATCCTTAGGCGCACACGCCTCCTTATCAGCGTGAAGAAGCTGATAGACAAAAACACCAGAAACGAGTAAAAGAACGCCACCGATGATCATCATAGGACCCGCTGCTGATGCACCCGGGGTGGAAATGAACTTACGGAGGCCGAGCGTCGCAGCGGCGGTGATCACGATAGTCACGAGCTGGGAGAGGTAAACCTTACGATTTTCAAATTCTTCAACACCTCGCATAGCGTCGCAGTTGTTGTAATGTTTAATACCCACGAAGTTCACGAAAAATGTGACAGCGGCGAGTAAAATAATGCCGATAAGGGCGGGCAAACCCATCTCTTGAGAAAACTTCATCTTTACTGTATGTTGAGAAAAAAAAGCACCCCGAGCAGTGTAATTAAAGGGTATGCACGTTACTATATGAGATCACCATGAGTGAGTCTTTTGAACATGTTCTCTCGACCGATAATCCGAGTAAAGATGTCGCTATTGACGAATGTCACCTGGATTTAGTTTATGGCTTAGTAAGATCTCATAAGCCTACGAACGTTCTTGAAATAGGTGTAGGTAGTGGTCGTACCACTGCTTATTTATCTAGAGCACTAGAAAAGAATGAAAATTTACAAAAACTGACCCTGGTGGATAACTGGGTTGATTGGAAAGGTAATAAACCGGAGTTTGTCAAAAAGTTCGAAGATAAAGTCAATTTGGTAGAGAGTGATGAACTCTCGTTTGTTTTCAATAAGAATAAGACCATGTATGATTTCATTTTTTCAGACGCAGATCACTGGAATACACAGAAGTGGTTTGAATACGTTTTCTTCTCCATTCTTAAACCCGGAGGTATACTTATTTACCATGATGTCTCCATTGAGAGTCATTGTCCTAAGGGTGCCTTTCGATTTCCAAACCTGGAAGAGATACTGGTCAAATGTAAACGGTATGGGATTTCCCATATGCACTTTGACAGGAGTTCTTCAGAGGACGAACAGTGTTGGAGAGGTTTACTCGTGATATTTAAGTCGCAACTGCGATCGGTTGTCCCTAAAGATGACACTATTTACGTATTAGATTAAGTAAATATCCCTATTCCTCCACATCTCACCATAATCATTACCACCCTTCAAATCCGAATTATCTGCACCTCTTGCATTGTTATATTTGCACTTGACGAATTTATGTTGCCCAAACTCGATATGTTCATCCGACGTATGTTGTCCAATCATACACTTATCGGGGTATGCGCGGATATAATCAATGGATGCATTCATATATGCACCGGGACCAGTTGGATATAAACAGTCTAAACCATAATGTAGTTGTTTGACATTCCACAACACGAGATCGATCATCTTTTTAGAGATGTCGTGTTTTGGTATTGAACCTATGAAGGCTGTATACATACACATCTGATTCGGTGGACAATCAACACTCGTATAATACTCTTTATTAAGCGAAGAAAGTGTTTCTATTGGTTGAAGGCATACCTGACGGAGGTCGGAATACCATCCACCCTCGTTATACATAATTAAGTGACGCATTAAATCACATTTATAGGAGTATGGTTTTAAGGTGTGATACGCTTTTAGTACATGTTCGTCGAAGTGTTGTTTGATGTAGTTTTCACATGATTCTCCAGAGTATAGCTTGATCTTGTATCCAGGATTGATACGATACCACGTCTCAATTGCCTTATTCATCTCTTCAGGTAATTGTGGCATTTTACCCTCGTCTACTATTACCACCTTATGAATGACCTTGGGAATCATACCTAATTAAAGAAGGTATCCTCTAATATACTATGAAGATCACGTACGCTATTATGGTTTGCAACGAATCGAGGGATCTGTACTCTCTCATTTCATTCTTAAAGGGTGTGATAGACGAGGAAGACGACATCAACGTCCTAATAGATACAGCTCACTCTACCGAAAGTGTAAAATCTGTTATTGAACATTTTAAAGACGACGTAGTTACGTGTGAAAGATCTTTCGATGGAAATTTTGCAGAGCATAGAAACTTTCACATCTCCAAATGTACGGGTGACTATATTTTTATGTTAGATCCAGATGAAATGCCACAAGAACTGATAATAAAACGGATAAAGGAAGTAATATCGACCACGGGTGCCGATTTTCTCATGATACCTAGAATCAATATAGTTCTGGGAGCCACGCGTAAATGGTATGAAGATCACGACTTCGGAGACAAGATAAACGAATTGGGGTGGATTAACTGGCCCGATTATAACGGAAGAATTTTCAAGAATAACGGAATTATTAAATACGGTAACGCGTTACATGAGAAAATTCAAGGGTATACTAATATGAAACTTATAGCGGATAACCCTAGTCTCGCCTTGTACCATATAAAATCGGTAGACAAAGATAATAATAGATGGAATAATGGATCATACGTTTCTCCTAAGAATGATAATCTATACGACACGTTAATGTAGAGTTAACATGTCGTATAAACGATTGTCTGGAGTGGGGTTCGAACCCACGAGGTGAAAACACCAGTTGATCTTAAGTCAACCCCCTTGGACCGCTCGGGCATCCAGACATGTTATATATAAGACTCATTCTTTTAAGTACCTAAAGAGAAAGAACAAATCAGAAATAGATGAGTTACGTGTTGGCATTTTCAAAACCGGTAATTAAACCATCCACGGATTATGAAAAGTTGAAAACGAAACTTCGTAATTCTACTACAGGTTATGGGACTGCTATTGCGGCCAGTTATTTCATAACACAAGGTGCCGCAGAAGGTGTTTCTGCGACGGTAGGTGTTGCATCTTCGCTCGCGTACTTGAGCTCTTTGACGAAATATGTGGATGAACTAGAAAGGTCGCCTATCCAAGCTCAGATTCTTATACCCGTAGGTACGGCTATCTTCGAATCCATGTGGAATAATGCACCTTTTAGTTTTGACTTTGACTATGGAGCCACTTTTGTTGGATTTTTAGCCTATAAATTTGCGTTAATGTCGGTCTTATATGAAACTGTAAGAGATATGATAATCAAGGATGGCTCTGACGTGTATAGTACGAGGGAAGTTGAATATAAAGATCTTACGATGGATGAAGAATACGAAGATGCATCTTCCTACGAGAAACTGTAAAATAATATCATTTCATTACAAGGATGCCACCAGTGGGGATTGCTATATTTTATATGTATATACTAAATCGTCTCTCGCGTCGGTCAAAATATCGTCGACGTTCACCTAAAGCAAATTGGGTTTAACGACGAAGTTCCGTAGTTCGCTTGGTAGTTCCAGTTTGGAGAATCTCGTCAATCTTGATGGCGATACTCTTTCCAATTCCGGGGAGCTTCTTATCTCCTTCGTAAACGTCTGACCCAGACGTAATCTCGGATTTAACGTTGCGAATCGTATTCGCAGCCTTGATGTAAGCGCGGGTGCGGAAAGGATCCTCACCACGCTTAGATTCAAGAATAGCGAGATTCTCAAGCTCATCTGCGATGTATTCGTTCGTATCGATCTCCTCATCACTTTCAGATTCATCATCAGTGCTGTAGAAAGATCCGAGATCGTTGGAAGCGACCGACTCTGCGTCCGAGTTATAATCGGAATCGTCGTCGGAGTTGTAGTAGTTGTCCAGGAATTCGTCGATCTTAGCAGCGATAGAAGGACCAATACCCTTGGTGCGCTTTGCACAAGAAACGCCATCAGTCACCTCATAGGGAAGCTTGGAGATGATTCCAGCTGCATTCATATATGCACGAGCTTTGTACACATCATGCTCTCTGTAGGAGATGTTCGAGAGATGATTCGCAATTTCCTCGTTGAGAGAATATTTAACGCAAGAAGTGGGGGCACCGCCGTCTACGAAAGTGACGTTATTGACGGTGGGCTTTTTCTTGAGTTCGTTAAGTTCCTTCAGAGCTTGAATCTTATCTTCCTCGGACTTGATGAAGAGTTCCTTGAGAGCTCCGATCTTGTCGCGAGACTCTTGGTTGAGCTTCTCGAGCTTGAGGATGTAATCGGTGACAGAAGAGATGCGCATCATCGTTTGTGTATAGATTGTGTATCTGCTTTATGTTGGTTTAACTTAAGTCTTATTTTTGAACGACGACGATAATCACGAGTTTAAAGAAGTTGCTTTATATAAATTCAATGAACTTAGATAACATTCCCAACCACGTTAAGAGAATTCTTCAAGACAAAGAACTTCCCATGGATAAGAAAATGAATGCGTTCATGGCGTTTATGCCGAAACTCCCCGCAGATCCGAAACAGGATCAGGCGTGGCGTGATAATGAAAAGGTGGGAGAACAGATTCTACAGTTAATAAACGATGGTAAACTTGAGATAAAGGGTTTGGATCTAAACGGAAAGCTAATTACTTCTTCTCCCCAGGCCTAATGGCCCACTTATTTTCCTTGCCGAACTTTTTATAATCAATCTCCTTGATTTTAAAAATCTCCATAATTTTCCTTTTGATGAGATTCATCTCTTTCTTCGGTGGATCATTGCCACCCGGGTTCTCGTCGAAATTTGGTTCACGGCGTTTTCCTTCACCAGGTGCTTCTGTGGGTTCTACGAACCTGTCCTTTTTCGCGCGAGTTGCGACACGTGGACGAAAAAAATGTGTTTTTGTGAGAGATAACATTCTACTTTTTGTTCCCGCCAAATCTTTAATAGTTTATTAATGTATGCAGATATGCCGAGTTCCTAAATTACACCTAAGTAAAAACCTGTTCCGCGTAAAATTACGAATCATGGTTTACAGCACCGACGGGTCTTCGCATCGCGACGGTGTTCAAAATGAGCACAACACGATCGAAATGATAAACTACAACCCCAAATGTCGGCGTATTTATGACGTGACAGGAAAATTGGAACACAGGGGAGGGACAAGAAACCACGCCGACGCCGTCAACGAACGAGGTGAAGGCGTGTCAATTAAGACAAAAACCACCGACAGGGGTTCGTTTGACTTTAAAAATACGTCTCTCGCCTCTTTGTCGGACGCAGATTATATATTGTACTACTTGGAAAAGCATAAACAAATGACCGAGGAGTATGGGTTTATGTACGACAATCTTCCTATTATGGATTTGGAAGCGAAGCATCAGCTTACAGAGAATGTGAGAGCCGAGTATAAGCAACTCTCACACGAAATACTGACTAGGATTGACTACAAGAGTGTATTGGAAAAGGTGTACGATACACATGTCTCGAAATGGGTGATTTATCATTCAACGAGGCAGAAAAAAATCATCTTATTCGAAAAAGAAGAGTTGTTACGTCTTTGGAGTGAACCCGGGCAGTTGCGTATCAATGACGATTCTGCGAGTGCAACCATCGAGAACACGTGCGGACTACGTCTACGAATTGCATTGAATAATGGGGTTAAGGCCTTACTGGGTAGGGGTTCGTATTTGACGGTCAAAATCCAGCAAGACAATCCCCGGGGGTTAATGGATGCACTCGAAAATCCTATTGTATGCGAGTATTAATTATTTCCGTGTTATCGTTCTTGTCTATGAGAATATAGGCACGATTTAAGTTTTTTGCAGCTTTCCCGGCAGTGCCGGAACCACACATTGGGTCGAGTATCAAATCACCTTCATTTGAAGATATTTTTATAATCCTTTCTAACAATTGCACAGGTTTTGCCGTAGGATATGTTCTCAATTCCGAACCCTGACTTATTGAATGTATATCATCCCAGAGATCTGTACAGGGCTTTCCTTCCGTTTCGTGAAGATAGATCTTCTTGTATAGCTTTGAACCGACTTTTTTAGGGGTATGTAATCTATTATCTAACTTCAACTTTTCTAACTCTTCCTGTTTGATACGCCAACCCGCATCGGGATTGAACGTAATTCCACCAAACTCAAATGGGTATATGTATCCCTTCTTTGTATTTTCGGTAACGACATGCCCCAACGAATAGTTTCCTCTATCATCCTTATTATTGAACGAATTATTAACGTACTTCTCATCCCGTGCTTGATATACCAGATTAAACACTGGATTGGTTGAGTTTGAACATTTAAATATGATATCGATGGTAGCCCCCAGCTTCTTTTTTACGTTATTCTTAGATCTACACTTTTTCCAAAATATAGGCTGAACATACTTAAATTTTGATCGTAAGACCTGTTCGGGTGTAAACATCTTTTCGGCGGAGATATGAAAAAATAGAGTACCGGTTTTCTTCATTTTTGGAATGCATGCGTCTATAACACTTTCTATGAATTCCTTATAGTCGCTACCTTTCCACGTGTCTTTGAAACCCGTTGCATCATTCTTCGATAATGTGTAATCACGACCACTATCGAAGGGTGGGTCGAGGTATATAGTGGTGACGCTTTCATCTTGTACGTCAACGAGCTTTTCTAAGCAGTCTCCCACTATATACGTCATGTATTATGAGTGTAAATTATCTTTAAACATGTCTTCTAGACCACTTCAATTCGATATGTGGAAATAGTTCTTTTAAAGTTTCGAAATAAGAATTCAAATATTTTTGTTCTTCTATCTCTTCTTCGGTTAGTTTATTGCGATCGGGGTATCCACCCATCTTGATAGTGTTAAAATGTTGTATTCGATTTGAAAAATTTTCGTATATTCGATACGAGACTAAAGTTTCGTCCTTTATGTGTAGTACACGTAATTCTTCGTGTATCCGTTCTAGGTGGACCATTTACTTTGGTTGAGATTTTTTATTTCGTGTGAATTTCGAATATTGATAAACCACCTATTTAAAAGTAGCGTTCGTATTCTTATTACATGAATATCTTATCCCCTGTTCGATCTTTTAGTTTGCGACGAGTAAAGACCCGCGCCGTTTATGATCCCGATCAATATGATACGGAAATCAATTCTGCGCGCGGATTCGGTGGTCGTAAAAACACTGCAAAAACTGTGAATATGCCTTCCACTAAACGTAACGACGGAGGTATATTTTATGACCCGGATCAACACGACCCGGAAGCTAATCGTAGATATTCACCTCCTATGGACGAAGCTTCGCAGCTTATCGATAATTTTCGCACCAAGACCGACGCTGATCACGTGACGAGAGATGAAGTTATCGATGCACAAAACTTCTGGGCACAGTCTATCGTTGATATTTCCAATTGCTTCCTTTCGGGTGGTGATTATGTTACCCTCGCGGGAGAACGCGCGGGTGAGTTGTATGGATATGATCATTCTAACGTACTCTTCAAACCGACGAAGGCTGCTTCAAAGCAATTTCGTCCGACTGCAAATGATGCGATGTCTTATTTCGTGGGCCATGACGCGGTGATCAGTGGATATAAGGAAGATCATGGTTTCGCTATTAACGCTAAGAAGGGTTTCAGTCGAGTCATTTTTGATAATCACCAGATTGACTGTCACAATCAGCTAGCGATCGCTATGGGTACGTACGAGTTTACATGTGCAACGACGGGGGAAATTTCGGAGGTTGAGTATACATTTGGGTATAAGCGTAACCCGGATGGAAAGGTTCGTATTTGTCTCCATCATTCGTCGATTCCGTATGAACCGAAGGTAGAGACACCTCGCGTGAGACGCGATCAAACGTCTCAAGTGAAGCCCAACGGAGGGATATTGTATGATCCCGCGCAACGTGATCCCGACGCGAACGAACGTCGTCATGTCACGAAAAAGTTTACCCCGGAACCTTTTACTCGTGAAAATACATTGAGTTGGGGTTTATAATTTTGATAGAGAAATTTCATACCCTAATTCCGCGATGACTGGATCATCACGATAACTGGTTTTGAAATAGATATGCTTGATTCCACTGCTTGCTAATGCTTTGTAACAATTTAAACATGGATAATGAGTAATATAAGCGGTCGCACCGTCTACGGAAACACCCCGTTTCGCTGCATCCGTTATAGAGTTAATCTCTGCATGAATCGTGGCTTGTTCGTGTCCATCTCTCACGATGGAGATATGTTCAGAGCCACTCAAGAAACCATTGTAGCCCATACTAATAAGACGATTGTTTTTTGCGAGAACACATCCTACTTTAAGACGTTCACAGGGGGATCGAACGGATGCGAGTTCGGCGGCTTTCATGAAGTACTCGTTCCAAGAGATTCGGTCAGTCATGTTCTTATATAAAGAAAAATCTTTAAATAAGAGTATGAATATCCCTGGTCAAATAATTAGCATGTGTGTAAATGACGGGGGTTTTGGGGAGCTACCCCCAGAAGATGCCGGAGATAATGAAGCTGCCTGGTTTTTGGGTCACGATTATCCTATGGCTTCACTGTTATATCTTTATTCAAATGTATGGGTATTTGGAGCTCGACACACGCGCGACCGTCCCATCTGGATTATACCCGACAAGATTGATAATAAAATACCCGGGTTTTTATTGTTAAAGCCGACACCTGAAAATTCTTATGGCGAATTTACAATATTTTTTGCATACGTAAGAAGTGAATTTAGACGACGCGGAGTATTGAGATCCATGTTAAGTGAATTACCCAAAGGGTGTAAGGTTTATTTAGAATCATCCACGGGGTTGGCTTCGAGTGTATGGAAAAAATGTGGATTCACTGTTATTGAAACAGAATCGCGTCGCGACATCCATGGTAATTTTTTAATGTCGACGATCACCTCGATTTAATTCATTCCTTTAAAATAGGATGATACTCACAGACCAGATAATTAGGTACCTCTCCAAAGATATCATGTTACCGACACGATGTTACGCGACTAAAAAGCAACTCGTGTCTGTAAAGGATTGTTGTGACTGCAAGATATTTTGTAAGAAACCACCGAAGGGTTCGGTACCTGCCTATGCGTTTAAAACTTCTAAAGCGAATCCTTATCCACCGAATTCTACGTCATTAGCAAGCAGTGTATTCGTTCTACATGAACCATTGTATCTATCGTATATTTTTGTTGGCTTAGAGACCTTAAGTGAATGTGAGTTAAGATGACTCAGTCTACAATGGATTCTTTCGTTATTTGTACTCCATGTCAAATTATTCCAGAAACATCACCTAAACCAAAAACGAAAAAACCGAATACATTTGAGAAATCTTTTGCGTCACACCAACATGTTAATTTTTGGCATCCAACTAAAAACGGTAAAATAACGCCACGAGACATTTGTAAGCACACAAGGGCTGAATTTTGGTGGCATTGTGACACGTGTTCTCATGATTATCTGAGATCTGCATTTGATATGAGAACTCCGTGTCCATATTGCGCCGAAACACACATTAAACTATGTGGTATTCCCGAATGTCAAGTGTGTCACGAAAAATCACTCGCTTCTCATCCAAGAGCTGATCAATGGCATCCAACTGAGAATGGTGATTTAAAACCACATCAAATCCTCAAAGGTTCGATGGATAAGTGTTGGTTTCAATGTGACATGTGTCCACACACTTTTAATGCTACACTACACAATGTAACGGGTAACGAATCTTGGTGTCCGTATTGTTGCAATGAAAATGGAGGAGGTACACAGAAACTATGTGATGATGAGAATTGTGATTATTGTTTCGATAAATCACTGGCTTCGATTCCAAAGGCTGTACAGCATTGGCATCCAGATAATGAAAAAAAACCAAGAGATATTTTAAAAGGTTCAAACGCCAAAGTAAAGTTAAGATGTAGTAAATGTCCACACGATTTCACTTTACAACCATATCAGGTTTCTAATGATGTTTGGTGTCCATATTGCCCGAGAATAAGACGTTTAACTGAAGCTCAAGAAGACTCTCCTAGTAAATTATGTGGTGAGCGTAGTTGTATGTATTGTTTGCCATTTTCTTTTGCTTCTCATCCAAGAGCTGATCAATGGCATCCAACTGAGAATGGTGATTTAAAACCACATCAAGTTCACCGAGGTTCTGGTAAAAAGTGTTGGTTCAGGTGTCACAGGTGTCCACATGACTTCCAGATAAAACTGTGCAAAGTTTCTTCCGCTGGAAGATGGTGTTCTTATTGTTGTGGTGACAATGGAGGGGGGACACAGAAACTATGTGATGACGAGAATTGTGATTATTGCTTCAATAATTCACTAGCTTCGAGTTCATTTGCAATGAAGCTATGGTTTCAAGAAAAAAATGGTAACTTGAATCCACGTCAGATTAAAAAAGGTACCAATGATAAATGTTGGTGGAAATGTGGCGTGTGTTTTGAACCATTTTTCGCGACAATTGGACATGTAGTATCTCGGGGACAATCATGTCCCGTATGCAAGAATAAAACCGAGGGTGCAGTATACAGAGCTTTGAAAGAATGTTTTGGTGATATAGTAAAACATCTCGGTCAAAAAAAGTACAAAAAAAACGATCCAATATGGAAACATTGTCCAGGGTATTTTGATATGGTTATCGAGCATCCGAGTGGTAAAACTGGTTTCGTAGAAGTTGATGGAAGACAGCACTTCGAATACGTTGATTTTTTTAGGCGCACAGTAGAAGAAAGTCAGGAAATCGACCTTAAAAAGCATATGTTTGCTTTAGAACGGGGGTGTTATGTGATACGCATAGACCAGGTCTGGGTGGCGGATCAAATAAAACGGGGTATTACTGAATGGGAGACACTTATTATTGAAGCTGTGAGTTCTCAAGTTTGCAGTTTTATTTGTGACCCACAGAAGAATAAGTATTCGAATCACAAGTGTTACCTTTTTGAAACTACCTCAAATCCTTATCCGCCGTATAGTACGTCTTCCCCTTAACTACAAAACTATGCACCCTCGCGTACCCCCACGCTTGTGGAGAGGCTCCCGGTCGATGCCCGGTTCTCCACGCAGCGAGTCCCCTATTGTAGATGGTCTTCACAGTCTTTAGAGGAATGCCAGTAGCCTTCGCAATATCTGGCAACGACTTAACACCTGAGCCGTACCTTTTCCGGAACTTTTGGGTGTAGGAGGAAGTCTTCGTCTTTCGTCCTTCGTCTGTTCTAAACTTGGTGTAGTCTTTCTTGAGCATCTTCTTGTAACGAGCTTCAACCTCCTTGAGAGTCTCAAGCCCTCTGAAGTATTTGAGAGGTGCATAGATTTGACCTTCTGTTCTACGCAGTTGCCCAACTTTTCGAGTAATTTGAGCATCGGTGAGAGGCATCTTACCTTTTACTTAGAAAATCTTACTACCGCATATGATAGTAATAAAACATACGAAACGAAAATAATATCATTCAATGTCCAGGTATAACCCGTATCGAAATCACCAACAATATATTTTGTCATTAAAAGAGCTATAAGTGGTATGACATATTCCTTTCTAAAATTTGAGCGGTTCTGGATATTTGTTAGGATATAAGATAATGACACAGTAAGAGCTGTAGAATTGACAAATCTGTTCATCTTACTTATCGCGGAGAAAAATTTATACGTACAGAGACACCTGTTTACGTGAAAGTTATTTAAACTGTTTCATGATACGTTTCCTGTTCAGAGCTGCGATGATCAATACAACGAGGAGCATTAATACGTCTGTGACCATGAAAGGTCGCGATGGTTTACGTGTACCAAACTTTTTGTTACAAAACCGTCGCCCCACTTCGATGGCACCTTCCATACTGGAATATGGGGTCTTTCTATACGACATCATACCACACATGGCGACTGTTTTAGATACCCCGAAAAAGGGGAGATGACCCCTGGGGTTCAACACACCGGATGACTGGTCAAATACCCATTTAGTACCATTCCACTCAGCACCCCAACCTATACGCACTTTTAATGGGTTGACAATATCGAGTTGCTCTATAACTTTTGTTATGAGTGTATCTTCATCCATGTGAATGATCTCATCGGTTAAATCACATATGACACACGAAATAGTCTTTTTATCTGAAAGAACGATGGGTTGAATGTGTAATTCCGTATCTATTATATACTGTAAATCGCTCGCGATAGCTATTTCCTCTTCGTATTCTAATATAACGTTTATAGCTCCGTATGTACTCGGACCTATCCTATCAACTGCATTTTCTCCCCAGTTATCCTTTACGAATTTCATTGCCGGGCTGTTATCGAGACATAATACGAGTAATCCATCTTCGATAACTTCACCGTTTTCAAAATACGCCGTAAATCCATTCTCGCGGTAGACGACATCCTTTAGTTCATTTCCAAAGTTAAATTGGACACCCTTCTCGACTAAAGCTTCCTGCATTGCGTCACCCATGACCTTACCCGAAACCCTTTGTGTGTACGGCTCGGAGAGACCAACGTGATCGAAACTCTTGACAAATTCATAAGCTGTCATAACATTCCACGGTACTCCATCTATCACGAGCGTTACGGCTTGTATCAACTTCTGTCCATTTTCAGATAACGCGCCGATTGAATCCTTCAGTGACATTTTCTTATACTTCCATGGCATCGCCAATACCCTGATTGCGAGTGATGTCAATGTGAGATAGTCTCCCGCCGAGAGATACTTACTTATAACTGGTCCACTATTCGAGTCTACCTTTTGAAATATAGAATCCCATTTAATTCCCATCTCCATAAATAAACTATTCGTATTGATGAATGCTCTATCGAAAACTATCCTGTGTGCGTGTAGATCTCGTGAAGTCACTGAAGGCTCCCACCACGATCCACCTGCTGAAGTCTTTTTATCGTACATTACGACTTCGTGGTCAGTGTATTTTTTCAGTTCCCATGCGATGGACATACCCGTGGGTCCGGCACCGACAATGTGAACCTTCATCTATTAGTAGTAAATTATTTAATATTCGTATTCAAATTCATTATAAAAACTTTATTTTAGGGTTTGTTGAGTGTTTGGTATCCCATTTCACGCATCATTTTTGCAACCATTCGTTTGTCGCCAGCTGCTCTAACGCGCATGATGATACGTTTAGCTTTCTCGAGTTCACGCTGACGATTTTCGAGTTCGCGGTGGGTGTTCGTTTTTAAGTTGGATAAGTTAGTTAGTTTTCTAACCCGAGTTTGTACCGATTTATTGGGACGCTTACTTATAGACGTGAGCATAGAACTCGGGGACTTCTTACGCGCTGGCATCTTTAATATTGATAAAGAAATTAATCTATATTTAAAGTATGGCACAAACATGCGCTTTAACAATAACCGATAAAACTACACCAAAACATCTAGATTTATTTTTTAACAGTGTGTGGACGTTTAACAAACCCGTGAGACTTGAATTGAACACGGTATATTGTAATAATTTATCATTGGGACGAATTTTATCTATGAAGAAGGTTCTCGATCATCATAGACCAAATTCACGAAAATATGTAGAATTTAGCACGGTGGTGGTGAAGACACAGTTTGCACGAAGACTTTTACAAATAGGGCTTGCTATTATACGCACGGAACGTCCGGTATACGTTAGGGTTTTATAATTTGGTAAAACGTTACTTTGTGACAAGATATTTAACAGCAACTTCGATGCTCGGGTATACCCTGTCGTTAAACTTCACACGACCTGTAGATGAATTGTAATATCCGGTGTAGCCGTTGAAAACTGCCTTGTGGATATATCCCATATAAAAAATACAAGATAATAATAATCAGCGAGATGGGGCTTTCGATTATCATGGGAAACATGTTTTCAGGCAAGACTTCGGAATTGATTCGTCGCCTGAAACGTCTTAAGGTTATAGGTAAAAAAGTACTCGTCGTAAACTCTGCAAAAGATACGCGATCACCTGACGAAGTACTTAAGACACATGATAACGTACAATTCAACTGTCATAAAGTATACGATCTATTTGATATCATTCATACCGACGAGTTTGATGAAGCTGATATAATAGCCGTAGATGAAGCGCAATTTTTTCCGCGTTTGAAGAAGTTTGTAGAATGTGTATTGGTGACGGGTAAAACCATTATTCTTACTGGATTGGACGGGGATTCGTATCAACGGAAGTTTGGAGAACTGATCGATTGCATTCCGCTTGCATCGGAGGTCACTAAACTCTCGGCTTTGTGTATGGTATGTAACAATGGAAACCCCGGTCCATTTACACAACGTAAGGTGGCGGATCGAACACTAGAACTCATAGGAGGAAGTGATATGTATAGTGCTGTATGTCGGAAACATCTTAATACGGCATAACGTTTTCAAGGTTAAAATTTCTACGGGTTAACGGGCTTTTAGCCATATATCCCCCATTTACGAGAAGACGAATAATACCATCCCTATCGTATACGTGTTGCACCTTAGCATTGCGCACGTCTACGTTAAGATACACTCGTTTATGTTTCTTTATATGCTTCACGGCACCGGCATTGGTAAAATCACTCAGGTAAAATCCCTTCACGTTGGTTTTATTAAGATTGTGCCATCGTCTCCCATCCCAGTGCCGCCCACCTGGGATCTGGCCACTCGCGATTAAACGTCGTTTCAAGCTGAGAGATGCTTTCATCTTTTTTCTATCAGCCTTTTCTCTTAGTTTATTTGCTTGTCTGGGAGGAGTAGCGGCTCTGATATAGTAATTATTATTGGAATTGGAATTATTATTGGAATTGTTATTAACCGCCATAGAATTTCCAAACCTATTAAAGTTGTAGCGTATCTGACGTGTATTAGATGGGGGAGACGAAACACGTGCTCGTACCTGTCTAGTGAAAGATGATGAACTGGAATTGGAATTAGAATTGGAATTGGAGCGGTTCGTCGCCGGCGACCGCGTTGCCCTGGCTCCGGGAAGCTGTACCCCAGCCGCTCGCATTCGACGAATTCTATCTGCCGTCATTCGCGCTCCGCCTCTTAAACGTAAGACAAGGTGAAGCGTCGACTCCTTTTGCACGTTGTAGTCCGCGAGAGTTCGACCGTCTTCGAGTTGCTTACCTGCGAAAATGAGACGCTGTTGATCAGGGGGAATACCCTCTTTATCCTGAATTTTAGCCTTGATATTGTCAATTGTATCTGATTGTTCAACTTCTAAGGTGATCGTTTTTCCTGTGAGCGTTTTCACGAAGATTTGCATTCTGTTATATGTTTATATTTAATTTTTATAGACGGTGAGTACTTCTGCCACGGCTGGGTGACGCAATACATCTTCATCGGTCATGTTTACATATTCTAAATGATCCATTTCTATACAATCTACATGATCAATGATATCTTCGAGTCCATTCCTTGTAGGAAGGTCACTTTGCTGAAGATCGCCGAGAACTATCATTTTTGAGTTCGCACCCAAACGTGTGAGAAGCATCTTCATTTGATTAGGGGTACTGTTTTGCATCTCATCCGCTATCACGAACGTGTTATCAAATGTTCGACCTCGCATAAATCCGAGTGGTTCTATATACACACGCGACTGAACCTGGTTATGAGTCAAGTATTTCTCTATGAACTCTAGCATCGGAATAGCCCACGGCTCCATTTTACTTCCCATGTCTCCGGGGAGATATCCCAAATCCTCGTCGGCTGCCACCACCGGTCGTGTACAAATAATCCTATCATATTGACGACGAGCCAAACGTGTAGAAGCCTCCTGGCACGCAAGAATAGTTTTACCCGATCCAGCTGGACCCGTTGCGATTACTATGGGTTTCGTCGTTTGAAGAGCGCGAAGATATGTACACTGTCCAATAGTTTTAGGAAACTGCATATATAATATTTAAGGTTTTAATCTTAAAGTATAATAAGAATGACCGATTTCTATTTTGTTTCTCTTAAACACGTGGGCTCTGCGACTATACTTGACGGGAAGGCAAAGTCTAGATTCATATGTTTTAAAGATAATAAAATAGCCCATAATTATGCTTCGTATATTTCAGAGCATAGGGCTGAATTTGGTAAATGGCCTTGTGTAAATTTATCTATGCCTATGATTCCAGTGGAAAAGGTTAATCATTATTTTGAACATGATTCCGAAATGTATAAAGGCCTGTTAGAAGTTACGTATAAAAATCGACAAGACTTAGACGATTTGTCTATTATGTCTGGTATAGAGTATTTTTATTGTCACACATTTGAATACGATGATGTCATGTCGTTTAAAATGAGTGGACAAGAGGTCGACACCGTCGTTGACGAAATGTTGTATAGAGAAATGTTAGATTACAGTTTAAAGAATATGTAAGTGTATATTACAAAATGTCGTTCGTATCTAAGTTCGACCCCACCAGCGAATCGCACGTACTATGGTTACAAAAGGTTGACGATGCGATGAATGATATCATGACCAACAAGAAAAAAACGGATATAGTACAGATGGTCAATGATAACCCGTGTAAAGCTAAGATTAAGAGCCCTCTCGATTGGGCGGATGTACATTTTCAACTCGCGTTGAAATATTCACAGGCCGTTTTGCGTGGATCGGCGTTTATTCCTGAGTCTTTTGTAAAATAAACTCATTGTATTCATCTAATGTAAAATCTTGTGGCTCGGAATCTACGTCCATTCGTAATAATAATACTTTACCTAAAACCTTTTCCCTGCTGAACGGAGGTGGAAGAATGTTTTCGTTTCTTTCTATATCAGCCCATGGATCACCACCTCTTACACATTTCATGATTACTACATCAATTTCAGGCCACTGACCTATGAATGTAGCTGGACCCTGTAATACTCTAAATATTTCATTTTTTACAGGTTCCGTATCTATGTCTATCTCTACCACGTCATCGAACTCCTCGTGTATTAATACAGCTTTCGTCATCTGAGATATGTAAATAAAAAAGTTGTTATTAATATATGGAGATATCCTTAAAATTTGCTTTATTTGCGCTAATTGTAGTTGTTTTACTGATCGAATGGTGCTCGGAAAAGTACTCTTTACACGAGTTAGATTCCCTGTGGGGGGTGACGAAAGAATCTAATCAGCGTAAACAAACCACCGACCCATTTAACAGGTGTTCACCAGAATCATTTGGTGACTGTGCGAGGAATTCCATGCCGCACTTAAGTCGTTATTAATTAATTCGATAACATAAGTAATAATGTCCAGAGAATTTGTTGTCAATCGTTTTTCGGAACTTCTCGAACTTCCCAAAGAGGATACAAAATGCATTAACATAGAAAAGTGTATATATAACTGGGCTATCACTAGATCTACGAAGTTAGGTGATACACCGGCTGCGGATAATCATAGACACATGAATCGTTACAAAACGAAATTTCTTGAGATTCAAAAGTGTCTACGAAACTCACCATCACTTAAACTTCGTATTCTATCCGGTGAGTTAAAATCATCTGCAATCGTGGAGACACCCCCAAACCTGCTCTGGCCGGAAGGCCCCATGGCACAGGAAATAGAGATTAATGTGGAAAAGGCTACGAAGAAGGAGGGTAAAACAATCATGAACGATCCAGATTATAAGGGATTGTTTAAATGTGGAAAGTGCAGAGATTGGAAGACTACATTTTACCAGATGCAGACGAGAGGCGCGGACGAACCCATGACGGTTTTCATTACCTGTCACATATGTAATTCTAGATGGAAATCTTAACTGCGTACGTGGAATCGGTTAGATCTGTATCCATATCGCCCACGGAAAGGATATAGTTATATTTAGAATTCTTTTTATACACAGACTTTCCAGGAGGCGGAGTAAACACTAGTTCGTCGTAGTAAATGTTATGAGTTTTTAACTGTTCCTGTGTGTGAATAACATTTTCATAGTACCCTGGTCTGGCTGTAATAATGATCATTTTATACCCCTTATTTTGTACACTTTTATACAACGCATAGACGTTCTCCATTCTTTTACCGCTACGAGATTCAATGAGGGTGTCATCTATATCAAACATTGCAGCGTGTTCGGGATGGGTGGCGTGGGGAATGTTCATATATTATACTCTAGAAAAATGTTATTTTAAGAATACACTCGGTATAAAAAAATGGAAGGTCAGTTAATCGACGTAGAATATGTCGACGGCTATACCGAAATATGCAAAATACAGGAAGTGTGTGTAGATTCGTATAAAGTGTACACGTTGTTATACGACGAAGATCAATATGCGTATAAATGGTCAGATGATGCTCAACATTCCGTTCCTAGAGAAGCTGTGTCTGGATTTTATGATGGTTTAGACTTAGAAGATACTGGTGATTACGTGAAACGTCCCGATGGAATTTACTATGATTGCCTGACTGATTCGGATGTAGATTTTGATTTGGAATATGACAGTGATGATACAGACGATGATTCCGAGTCGGAAATAAGTTTATACGATGAACAGGAATACGAATTCGAATAAATATGTTGGTATATCATAAATGTCGGGACCCATTCTGTTTATGAATGGAAATTTCCTGAAAACGTTTACGGGAAGCATCTTCTGTATTAGTATGATAATCACGATACTCATCGTGATTGATAAAGCGACAGCCACTTCAGGATATAGTTGTGGAGGTAAGAAGGAAATGTACACACCTCAACAGCTTGAAGCTAAACGAAAACAAATGCGTGACCGCAGGAAAAAAATGTTCGTGTAATATAAAATGAAGTTACCGACCGCGCCACAGGCTTTTCTTGTTATATTCATTAGCGCTATAATTATTACCGTTGCCACAACGAACTCTTATCATACATGGACAGGTCGCAGCCACTACTGCGCGAATTGTGGATCTAAAAACTGCAACTGTAAGAAGAAGGAGGGATACACGACGGGATGTGGATGTGGTGCATAAACGTACTTAAACAATATCAACGTTATACGATTAAGATGGCGCCGTACACCCCGCCTAACACGCATTATAGCGAGATGGATGTTTCGTCTTATTCAGATAATGAACTCTATAGGTTTATCGGAAGGAATGGGAAACGTTTCTATTGGCTCACTAAGTTTTTGGAACTCGCTTATATATGGTACGACAAAGAACGTAAGGTTATCGAAATATGGGGACCGTATAGCTCTCTTCAGAATTTTCAAGCGCATCACGTCATCGGATGCGAACTTGATTACGCGTGTGGAAGAACGTAAATTAGACCTAAGTTAGAAATTTTGTAATAAAAAAATAAGAATGTTGAAACGACCGGCTCACCGTTTTCATCCACCTACTACACCCAATGTCAGCAGACCTACGTCGGGTGTATTGGCTAATATAATTCAAGGGTTCAAGACAGAACCAACCCGTCCACAGAAACAAGAAAAATTCGCGATACAGGCTTCAAACGTGTACGCGCGCCTACTTGAAAAAAACTATGCGCACTACGGGGTACCGTTTAAATCGCCTGATATCATCGAGTTACAACCACCAAAAAAACGCGATATACAAGACGAGCCAGAACTCGATTTCGTGGATAAGGTATATCTAAAACTCGTAATCCTTAAGTCTGGTAAAGTCCGGGTCAAGCTTATACCACATTTTCTCGAGTTGTGGAACAACTACTACTCCAAAGGGAAAAAACCACCAATTAAAACGGTTATCACGGCTTATAAAGCCATTGGGTTCTCAGATGTGTTTCTTCAAAAAATTAACACGAATCAAAAAAGGCGAACCGAGTTCGCAAAAAAGATCGAAAAAATCATCGAAAAAATCTTCGACAAATCTACGACGACTAAACGCAAACCCGCGAAGCCAAAGGTGAAAGAAAAGGTGGAAGAAAAGGTGGAAGAAGTGGAAACCATCGACACCCCACTCGATGACGACGATGATGATGATGATGATGGTCCGGAAGAAGATGAAGGTATCCTTCCGGAAGAGGAAGAGGATGACGCTGAGGAAGAGAATTTAGGTGATGTCTGTGTCGACGACTTTGATGAATAATTGCACCTAAGTTAGATGTTTAATATAAAGAAAACAGATCATATTTACCAATGGGATACATTGCATGGGATACCGAGACTTCGGGGCGCCCGCCCCCGAATGTCACCACCGTGACCCCTGAAAACTACCAGTTATGGAGTGGATGCAGAATGGCATCCATCGCAGCTATACAATTCTCTCGCCACGGACGCGAGATTGATTCACAACACAGCATCGTCTACCCAGACGGATACGTATTAGGTTCACACCAAGACGATCCGGTAGGTGCTACGTCGATACACGGCATCACGCATTCATATGCACAGAGGCGTGGTTTACCCTTTGTGCAAGTATACCAAAAGTTTTTGGAATTCGTGAGAAAATCACGAGTTACGACACTCGTAGCTCATAACGCTAATTTCGACAAAAACGTCCTGTTCAGTGAATGTTACAGATATGGACTCTCAATTGAACCTTTTCGACAATTGAAGTTTGTGTGCAGTTTGGATATGGCTAAATCTGCATTCCTTGATACTTTAAATAATCGCTGTGGAACACTGTTCAACTACATCACCGGTGAGACATTCCGTGCACACGATGCATTGGAGGATTCTCGGGCATGTGGGGTGATTTACTCGGTCGTACGGGATATTAAGTTTCACTGCAAACCTATTGACCTTGATACAGTTGTCGTCAATGTATCGGATGTTCCCGCTATTTCCGGTGCTAATTGGTTTAAAAAACCACTCGATGTCGCTAAATCTGTCATAGGTAAATACTACGATCAGACAGATAACGGTATTCGGCGTCGAGAAATTGTGGAGAAACTACGTAACGAAAACGAAGTGATTGATAATATCATATCAGATGCTCTACGATTCCAATCTAGACGTATGAAAGATATCGATAACAAAATGAATGCGGTGTTTGTGCAGCTCGGACTAAAGACAAAACTATCGGATGCTAAGCGACTACTGGTTTGTGAACACACGAAAGATGTTCTTCGAGGCAGGGTTACGAGTGAGACGTGTGATAAGAGGTATTATACACAAGAAATTTGTGTCATCCAAGGTACAAAGTATATTCTCACGGGGTACGCGGATAAATTGATCAGGGGTTCATCAGGAAAACTTGTCGTAGTGGACGTGACGGATCGTACAGACAGTCGTTTCAGGGGCCTAACCGAGGTTGACAAGGTCAGATGCCAAACGCTCATGAATATGCTTAACGTTGATGAATGTAGGTTTGAAGAGCAGCGTGGTGATGCAATTCATACTGAAATTTTAATGAGAGATACTGAGACGTGGAATACTACAATTCTTCCCAAACTCAAGAGATTTTGTGAATACGTGCACAGTCGTTTAGGAAAGTAATTTAAAGTTTGTAATGAATAATTAATTAATGGAGCCCCCTAAGAAAAACGTAATCATCGCCTTTCCTGGTAAAGAGTTTTCTGGTACATTTCTCATGCAATGGTCAGAGTCTCTGTTAAAGCTCTCACAACTTGGATATAAAATTGCACTCACGAATGATTATTCCGCTTACGTACCTTTCACACGTATGATGACTCTAGGTTTAGACACTATGCGGGGCAACGAACAAAAGCCATTCGATGGGAAGATTGAATATGACGTTTGGGTGACGATCGATTCGGATGTTATTTTTACACCGAAACATCTTATCGAGCTTATCGAAGATACGGATAAATACCCAGTAATTTCTGGTATGTATAGAATGTCTAATTCTAAATACATCGCAGCCGTTAGGGAATGGAACTTAGCGCATTTCATAAAGAACGGTGTGTATGAATTTATCGACCCCGAAACGTTAGACAAGGACGTTAAACATCACGAGGTCGCTTATGTGGGTATGGGATTTATGGCTTGCACCCGCGAAGTACTCGAAAAGATCGAATATCCTTATTTCAATTATCCAACGGAAGAACTGGAGGTTGATGGAAAGACGATTTCACAGGTTTTCTCCGAAGATGTTTCATTTTCTAAGCGAGTTACTGATGCGGGTTATAAAATTGTAATCAATACAGACCTGCGTGTTGGTCACGAAAAAAAGCTTATTATGTAATATGAACGTGCCACTTATCTTGAGTTTTTTTACAACACTGGCTGGAATAGTTTGCGTCGATACGGTGCGAATGATAAACGAGTATAAAAAAGTCGAGTCAAAGTAAATTACATGGATACTACTGATTACGACGATATGTCCGAGCCTACCCTTCCCCCCCAACGGGGTAGCGCATTTGTTAACGCGATGTCATTTGAGTTCAAGACGTATTTCGGCGCTATGTTTAACACGTTTTGGCAATTCACACCCCAATACAGTCTCAATACTTTCAAATGGTTAAAGACCGCTATCGTCGATGCACCGTGTCGCTTGATGCTTGATATTGATATTGAACAGTTGCGACTCAAGCGAGAGTATATTTCTAAAATTAAGAAAGGAAACCTAAGTGAAGACGACGTTTCGGAGAAAAATAAAGACAACTGATGACCTTTTACGTGAGTGTATATTCACACGAGTTTGCTACTGCCTTTTTACAGGCTACGGCTCCCCTGTGCCCCGACGTTCAGCGACGTATTTGGAAAGAAGTTTTACATACCCCGCATACACTCGTCCCACCACCCGCACCTAGAAAATGTCCGGTATATTCAAGCTCCTCTACGAGGTCTTTACCGCGAGATCTCTTTCAGAGCAAGAAACCTTTACGGAGAAACTAATGAAAGGTGTGTACATAACGGCGTACAACGACTGCGGTGAAAAAAGAATAATACACGATCCACGTGATGCAGATATCACAAAAGCTGACAAAATATTTGACAATAAACACGATTTAGAAATACTTCGTTTGAAATGTGAAGATTTATTATCATATTTCAAACGCATGGTTTTACCTGAAAGACGACGCGATAAGGATTTCGAGATGCGGGGTAGGCTCTGTGATTTGATTGATGATATTTATCTAGAAATTGACGATACAAAAGATGTTTCATATGATCATCTCGTCACGAAATATGAAGCGTGTAAAGTGTATATTAAGCGTACGCGTAGCTCTTACAAAGATCTTAATAGACTT
>Ga0209090_10000464_pt1 | contig 25097 bp, 17 predicted proteins | sample ArcticOcean_MG_C_9_FD_187432 | JGI IMG/M metagenome (GOLD analysis project Ga0209090, IMG submission 187432) | Marine microbial communities from western Arctic Ocean - ArcticOcean_MG_CB2_152 (SPAdes) (version 2) | ecosystem: Environmental > Aquatic > Marine > Oceanic | place: Arctic Ocean... | reverse complement strand
AACTATTTGATCTAAGCCTTCAAGCGACCCAGAGAGGGTTGCGTTGACTCCTTGAGGAGTTGAAAAAAAAGTTCCAGACAGGTGCTCCTTAGTTGAGATTCTTTCAACCTCTCTTGCCAGCTTCTTAGAGTCTTTCACATAAGCTATTTTATAAAACGTAACAACATGAAAAGCCATAAAGATACTTAAGAATCTTCTTTCTTCATACCACCAAGGCAATCAGGTGAGTCTTCTGCAGTCTCATTCTTTTCTTTCCATTCGGAATCCGTAAACGTATGAAGAGAGATTGCATGTATTGGACCCTCTAGTTCTTCATTTATTTGTTGATAAATTAATTGGTGTCGTTTTACTAAATTAAGACTCTCAAACTGTTCAGAGACTACAACAATTCTAACGTGGGACTCTTTCCCTGGCTCTACGTTATGTAAATAACTCTCATTGATCACCTCCAGGTGACTAGGAGCAAGTTCCTTGGTAAGTTTTAATTCTATGGCAGAGCAAGCAGTCATATTTGATCCTTAATTATCTATAATGTTAATTTTAGTGTGTTTCTAGCTCTAGGAGAAATTTTTTAAATTTTAATCCGCTTGAAAACCCTCCTAATCCATTCTTAGCCAGAACTCGATGACAAGGAACGATTATAGGTAAGAGGTTGTTTCCACAGACAGTTCCTACAGCACGGAAGGCCTTCTTAGAACCGGCGGCTTTTGCTAAGTCCGAATAACTGGCAGTTTTTCCATAACTAATTTCTTGCATGGAGCTGTATACTTTTAAAGCAAAAGGAGATGCTTCTATTCTAAAATCTAAATCAAAACTCTTCCTACCTTCATAAAAGTACTCTTTTAATTCTGATATTTCTTTTTTAAACCTTGAAGCAGATTCTTTTCCTTTGCATGAAAGCCCCCTTGGGCCTTTTAAAGATATTTCTAGTAAATGTATGTTATCACCCAGTAAGGCAATTTCACCGATAGGGCTTACAAATTTAGAACTCCATAGCATTTAAAATTATGACTTCCAAACTTTAGTATCTGGATTGGCAGAATTTTCTTCTTGTTTGCCTCTGGTCAACGTATAACCCGATACAAGTATTAAAGCACTTCCATAAGCAACGATACAGATTGGTATGTACCACAGCGCTAAAGACGCAAGAACTTCAGATGGTACTTGCCCACCTAATTCTTCTCTTATAACCGTGCCGGAAGGAAAAGATATTAAAGAAAGAATAACTCCAGAAAAAGTTAAGCCAAAACCGCTGACCGCCTTGTCTGCAAAACTCCTTGCCGAAAACAAAACGCCTTCCTCTCTTCTTCCTGTCTTAAGTTGAATTTCTTCAACTAGATCCATCAACATGGAAGCCAGGGTGGCAAATACTATGATTGCACAAGAAACATTTATGACCACGTGAATGCATAAAGTTATCAAAAGGTATTCGCTGTCGTTTGTAGGGAAAAGTGAAGTGCCTTGAGTTAAATCCAAATACCTTAAAGTAAAAGGCAATGCTGCAAATAATATTTGGAAAGCCCAAACATACATCACTGTTTTCTTTTTACCCAACCTGTCGGTCAAGAGTGGCGCAGCAAATATTGCAATAATTGGAGCAAGGTACAAACACAAGCCTCTCGTTAACATTTCGCTGGTGTTCAGACCCCAAAAGTGCATATCAAAATAAACTGATAAGGCCGCTTCTATTCCTCCAGCAAGAGCCGCCAATAAGCCTGAAAAAAACAAGAACATATACGAGCGATTTGCTGAAAGGGTTTCTTTCACTTCTAGAAATACTTCTTTAAGTCCGCTATGTTTTCTTTCAGGAGGTTCAATGAGTTCTGGGATGTGCTTATGAGTGCCGAGACTGGTAACCAAAATTCCTATAAAAATTAAGACCGCTGCAACCAATCCGTACTCTGACCAAGCTGCAGGGTTATAACGCCCATCCGAATAAGTTTCGGTTACATTCTGAGGTCCGAACCAGAACCAAACAAGATTGTAAGTTGTTAAACCTCCAAACCAACCAAAGAAATATCTAAATGACATCAGAGATGTACGATCAACGTAGTTGTCAGTTAGTTCAGGCCCAAGAGAAATAGAAGGGACTTCGTAAAAAGTTATAAAGACTCTTATGATAATTGCACAAACAAGAAGATAGGAGAACAATTGCCAGTCTGTTAAGTCGCCAGGCGGCGTCCATAGAAAGTAATAAGTTATAGCCACTGGTAACGCTGCCGCGTACATATAAGGGTGCCTTCTGCCCCATTTAGATCTTGTTCGGTCTGAATAATACCCCACCAAAGGATCGGTGAAAGCATCAACAACTAGTACAATATTTAAGGCCAAACCTGCCATCCAAGCAGGCAAACCCAAAACAGAGCTGTAAACAAACAATACGAAATAACTGAATCCGTTATTCTTAATGCCAAAAGAAATTGAACCAAACCCGTAAAAGAACTTTGTTCGAAAATTTAATTTAGATTTTTGAGCTACCTCTTCCATGAACTACTACTCCCCTTTTTTCATGCTGAATCAAGATAACTTAAAAGAAAGCAAAGACCAAAGGTTATTTCAGTGTCTTTTCTTATTTTCAGCGTCTTCTATAAAATCATCCATAAAAGATTTTTTTTTATTTGTACCCACAAAGTTATTTAGATCAAAATTAACTGCCTTAAAAGCTTGGGTTTGTGGTTGTTTAAAAAGCTTAATATGAGAGTCTTTAAAAAAAACTATTAGTAAAGCGCCAGCAATGAAACCTCCTATGTGTGCAAAATAGGCAACACCACCTCCATCGCCAGCAAATGAAGCACTAAAGAACTGACTAATAATCCAAAAGCCTAGAACAATAAAAGCCGGAACTCTGATAACTGTTATGAAGATAAATAACCAGAATAAAACGTTTACGTTTGCTCTTGGATAAAGAATTAGATAAGCACCCAACACACCAGCTATTGCTCCACTCGCACCTATCATTGGTATTTCAGACGTTGGGTCAATAATCGCTTGCAAAAGAGCAGCTGCGATACCTGATAAAAGGTAAAAACAAATAAACTTAACTCTGCCCATGCTGTCTTCAACGTTATCACCAAAGATCCATAAAAAGACCATATTTCCAATAAGGTGCATCCAGCCACCGTGCATAAACATTGAAGAAAAAATCGTCAGAAAAGATGGGATGTAAGCTTCCTTTTCTCCTAACAACGATGCTGGTACAACGCCAAAGTTATAAATAGCATTATTATTTAGATCGGTGGGCAAGGTGGCTTGCCACAAGAAGATAAAACAGGATATACCTATTAATATATAGCAAATATAGGGCCTGTTGGTTGCAGGATTGTCGTCAGAAAAAGGAAAGAAAAACATTAGTCTTTCTCAACATAACCTAGATCTGAAACATGAACATTGTGTTTAGTTCTGTCTATGTCATACATAAGGACAAGCAACGTTGAAATAAAAGGAAGAGATGCTCCTATTACCAGGTGTATGAATACAAATTTATTTATAACATCTCCACCGTATTTATCAGCAAGACTGACGGTTGGGTCATCAAAACCAGAAATCGTTAAAATGATACCTGAAAGAAGAACTCCTCCTACACCTACTAATTTATGCACAAAAGAGCTCACAGTACCCAACAAACCTTCTTCCCTTCTGTCTGTTTTCTTTTCAACCTGCTCAACAATATCCATTGACATTGAACCAATAAAGACAAAACCTAAGGCGCCCAGGGATGCAACCAATGCTCCATGAACAGCAAGAAGGTACCACAAAGCATCTGTTCCGTTTCCTGGAAGGAAATCAGTACCGTAATAAACATCAAGCAGTCTTAATGCTGGTGGCAGTGGCCCTATAAATATAGTAGAAATAAAAATTCCTACTGCTATATTTTTTTTACTTCTGCCTTGAGCGATGAAGGGAGCAAAAAATACTAAACTTATAACGGAGACTACTGTTATCAAAGACAAAGGAGCAATGGTGGCAGGGTCCCATTGCCAGAAAAATTCGTTGTAATAAGTTCCTACTCCTGATTCTAAACCGACCAAAAGTGCATAAAAGACTCCAGAAAAGAATAAAACTAACCAAGATTTATTAGAAAGAGTCTCTATAGCTTCCCTAATAAGAATACTCAATTTTACAGATCTTGGTGGCGGTTTATACAAGTCAGGGATATTTCTGTGGGTTCCTATGCAAGACACTGCCGCACCTATAAATATTCCTATGCCGCCCCAAAAGGCTAAGAGTTGATATCCTTCAAGATCAACAAAAGAAGCAAGCATGTATTTTTTAGCTAAATAATCAATACCTCCTCCTCCAATCCAACCAAACATCATGCCCAAAGCAGCCAATCTGTTCCTCTGATCATAATCTTTAGATAATTCCGGAGCCAAGGCCCCTCTTGGAACTTCAAAAAGAGTCATGGACATTCTTAAAACAATTAACCAGAAAACCAATCTTCCAAATAAAGCTCCTTCAGCTATATCGCCTGGATCCATGAGTATAAAATAATAGGATAAAGAGAATGGGATGATGGATAAGTACATGAAAGGATGCCTTCTTCCCCATCTGGAATTTGTTCTATCAGACCACATACCAATTAAAGGGTCTGTTATGGCATCAAATAATAAAGCTATTCCTATTGCAGCTGTTGCTAAACTCGCAGGAAGTCCCAAAACTTGATTGTAGTAAATTAGTAAAAACGTTCCTAAAAGATTGTTTTTTATACCAACTGCTATGGAGCCAAAACCATAATAGAATTGCGTAAACGGGCTTGCTCGTTGAGCTTTAACTTCTCCTTCTACCACTCGAATTCTCCCCTTTTTTAACTACCTTGTAGTGCTATGAATTCTTGATCCACTGAAAATTAGTAAAATTGAATTAACTACAGACTTACACAATAGCATTTCTCTTTGCTATATTACCACTAGGAATTTAACAAAAAGAAGGATGGCTTTATGGCAGCATTAAAAGGGAAAGTAGCAATAGTAACCGGAGCAGGAAGAGGCATAGGAAAAGAAATCTGTCTTTACTTAGCAAAAGAAGGTGCAAATATTGTAGTGAATGATCTGGGAGGAGATAGAGATGGATCCGGAGGAGGAAAGATTGCAGACGAAGTTGTAGAAGAAATTAAAAATTTGGGATCAGATGCAGTGGCCAACTATGACTCAGTCAGTACCGTAGAAGGAGGCAATAATATCTTCCAATCATCCGTGGATGCTTTTGGTGGGGCAGATATTCTTATTAATAATGCCGGTATCTTAAGAGACAGAACTCTTTATAACATGGAAGAAAGCGATTGGGATGCCATTATGGAAGTGCATTTAAAAGGTCACTACAACTGCACAAGACCCCTCGTTCGACATATCAGAGATACTAATAAAATGAATTGCAGAATTATCAATATGTCTTCTGTCTCAGGACTTTTCGGAAATTTTGGACAAGTTAATTACGGTGCAGCTAAGGCAGGAATAGCAGGCTTCACAAGGTCATTGGCTTTAGAAGTTTCTAAATATAAATGCACGGTTAACACCATATCACCAGGAGCTGCAACAAGATTAACTATAGATCTAATTGAAGCAGCAGGCAGAAAATATGATGAAGATGACTGGACCCAGGGACCGGAGCAAATAGCACCTGTTGTTGCCTGGTTGTGTTCTGATTCTGCTAATGAAGTTACTTCTCAAATAATCCACTCTCAAGGTGGAATACTAGGAATTATGCAACAGCCGGCAATTATAAAATCTTACACAACTGATAATTTATGGACCATGGAACAATTGGACAAACTTATCCCTGAGTTAGTTGAAAGTAAAAAACATCATGATGATGAGGTTGCTGATAAAGGAGCGCCTAAAAAGGTTTAATTTCTAGCCCAACCAAACTGAAGTTTTTAGTTCAATATCGGCAGATGATCTTCCTACGAAGATTGTGTATTCGTTCGATTCTACCTTCCAGCAGTTGTCTTCTTCGTCCCAATAAGACAAATCTTTTTCAGTTAACTCAAAAGAACAAACTTTTGACTCTGATGGTTTTAACTCTACCTTTTTAAAAGCTTTCAATTCTTTTATTGGTCTGTCTACATTAGAGTTCTCTAAACCCACGTAACATTGAACAACTTCCTTGCCTAGCCTATCTCCAGTATTGGTAATCTCAACTTCAAAAGCCACTGCGGAGCCAGTGCCTTTAGGAGGAACAACTCGTAGATTTGAATAAGAATATTCTGTATAAGAGAGTCCATGGCCAAAAGGAAACAATGGTTCTATATTTTCTTTTTCATACCACCTGTAACCAATGTAGAGCCCTTCCAGATAATCCATTTGAGAATCTTCTCCAGGATAATGTGCAAATGCAGGAGTGTCTTCAATCTGTTTAGGAAAAGTAGTAGGTAATTTTCCAGAAGGATTGGTATCACCAAAAATAATATCAGACAAAGAGTTCCCAAATTCTTGACCAGGGAACCAGCATTGCAGGATAGCTTCAGTTTCTTCATGCCAAGGCATTGTGCATGGAGCTCCTGTGTTCATGACCACAACGGTTTTTGGATTAGCCTGGCACACTTTTTCTATTAACTCATTTTGTCTATTTGGTAACTCTAAGGTCTCCCTGTCGTTCCCTTCTGTTTCCCAATCGGAATTTGTACCTACAATAAGGATAACTGCATCGGAGGAAGATGCTAATTCAACTGCTTCTTGCATTAAATTAAGAGGATCTGGAGGTAACATTCCTATTCCGACGGCCGGAAATCTTCCAGACCATTCGTACTCTATCTCTAAATCATAAGCTTCACCTTCCAGTAATTCTTTAGAAGATTGTTTTGGTACGCTACCCATTGAAAAAAATGTTTCACCTGGTTCTTGTTCAGTCCAATTGTCTATTATGACTTCGCCATCCAGTTTCATTCTTGAAGGACCAATGCTGTAAATTTCAAATTCGTGAGACCCGGAAATATTTGCTGTGAATTTACCTGAAAATCTAACTGACAGGGCAGGTTTTTCCATCTTGGAAATAACATCCAGACCAAATCCACCAAGAGCCCAAAATTTACTTCCCGACATATAATCGGTTACAACTGGCTCGGCGCTAAAATTTTGATTTTCGAAGAACTCTACTTTGAATCCAGGTTTATCGCTGTCCGTAGACAACAATTCTCTTTCTATTGCAGGAAGAACTTTATGCGTATGACATCCTTTTGCATAGGAAACTTCTGTCTGACCATCTGTGGCATTCTGAATACCTTCCAGAGGATGAACCACGTAATGGGCTTTGAGTGAAGCACTCCCTCCACCAAGATATTGTCCTTTCTTTGCATTAGGTCCAATAACAGCAAGTTTTTTGATTTTATTTTTTTCGAATGGCAATAAATTATTATTCTTCAGAAGAACCATTCCTTCAGAGGCATTCCTTCTAATAAGAGCTCGATCTTCTGGTAGATCAACACTCTTCTCTTCTTTTTCTTGAGGGTTATCTAAACGTCCTGTGAATTCGGCAACTCTTAGAATCCTTCTAACTTTATCATCAATAATTGCTTCATTAACTTTTGAATCTTCCACTGCCTTGATGAGATTAACACCCCACGATTTTGCAGGTCCTGGCATCTCCAAGTCTAGGCCTCCATTGGCATTTCCAACAGTGTCTATTGCTGCACCCCAATCACTGACAACAAAACCTGGGAAATTCCATTCCTCTTTCAGAATATCTATCAATAATCCTTCATCAGAACTACAAAAAGTATTATTCAATTGATTGTAAGCTGACATTACCGACAAGGCTCCGCCTTCTTTAACGCCCATTTCAAAAGGCAAAAGATACATTTCTCTTAAAACTCTATCCGATATGTTTGAGCTAATACTGTGTCTTTGGAATTCCGTATCGTTACCAACAAAATGTTTAAGGCAAGCTGATACGCCTTCTGACTGTATCCCTTTTACATAAGAAACTGCTAGCTTTCCAGTTAAAGTAGGATCTTCTGAGTAACACTCAAAGTGTCTACCACCAAGCGGATGTCTGTGAAGATTTATAGTTGGACCTAACAAAACATCTGCGTCCTTACTCTTGGATTCTTTGCCTATGGCTTTACCTATCTCTTCTATTGATACTTGATCCCAAGTAGAAGACAAGGAAGATGCACTTGGAAAGCACGCTGCTGAAGCTCCAGAAGCAGAGTCGCCTCGAGCCCCAATAGGGCCATCAGTCATTTTTATTCTAGGAATAGAGAGTCTGTCTACTCCGGTAGAATGCCAAGCACCAGAACCAGAAATAATCGAAACTTTTTCTTCTAATGTTAGTTCTTTAATTAAGGCTTCAATTCTATCCATAGAATCTATAAAACTTAAGATTCAGCTTTCATATAAGGAGAATTTTTAGGCTTTGAAAAGACATTTCTTACCATTGGCTCGAATTCTTCAAGAGACATATTGTCGTATTCTGGATCAAAAGAGTTTTGATCATACTTAGCACAAAATTCAGCACAATCCTTCCAATGATCACTATCTTTAAACTGATCTCTTGTATTTTTATCTAAACCTAAGTGTTCCCAGAAATAGTAACCTTGAAAAATTCCATGATGTTTTACAATCCAGTAATTTTTTTCAGAAACAAACGGTTGTAACATAGTGGCAGCTAGATCTGCATGGTTAGCAGTTGCAATAGTATCGCCAATATCATGCAACAATGCACAAACTACGTACTCTTCATTCCTACCATCTCTATGAGCTCTGGTAGCAGTTTGAACACAATGAGTTAATCGATCAACTGCAAAACCTCCAGTATCACCTTCTAGTAACATTAAATGTTTAAGAATCCTGTCAGCCAGGCCTTTAGAATAATCAGCGTGATGTTCGCCTATAATTGCGTATTCTTCTTCTGTGCCATTAAGCATCTCTGTAAACGTTGCTTGCTTCAACATAGATTGTCCCCTTTAAAAAATTAATTATGACATTTTTGATAACTTTTTGCATTCCAAGCTTATTTTGAAGTCATCCAGTTATTAACTTGCTTACCTTCGGGATCTATTAAAACACCTGGGTTCATTATTCCATTAGGGTCTGTTGTAAGCTTTATTGAATTTAGAATATTATTAAACCCTGCCGTTTTTTGTTTGTCATAACCATTGGGCCTATGATCTCTTCCAACAGCATGGTGATGAGTTATTGTCCCTCCCAAAGAAACGCATATTTCATTGGTGGCTAGTTTAATGTCCTTCCAAACTTCTAACATGGTAGCTGGAGTCGCGTATGCACCGTAAGTAAAATAAGGCGCTAAACCGTCCGGATATGTATGAGTTATTCTGCAGGTCACCAGAGCTTCTTTGCCTGAAATTTCTTTTATTGCATCCGCGGTCCTTTTTTTAGCTTCTTCAATAAAATCATGAGCTTTATCCCAAGTAATGGCTGTTTCAAAAGTATCCTGAACGATGCCTCGCCTAACAAAGCCTTCCCTGAAGTAAGGTGCCTTAATAAAACTGTTTCTCCAATTTCCAGAAGAACCTGTTCGGTGGGATTCTTTATCATTTGATTTAGGGGACTCAAAATTTCCGCCTTGTTCTTTAGCAATTTCAAGAGCTCTGTCTAACCAGGGCTGAACGTCATGGTCTGCTGATTCAAAAGATAGGATTAATATATGACTAGTGCCGTCTCCCGCTCCATTTGCCACGGCTTCATTAGAATCCAATAATCTGCAGTTTGCTGGAAACAAACCTGATTGACTTATTAATCTCGTAGCTTTGAGGGCTTTCTTGTAATCAGAAAATTCCACTGAACTTGAAGCACGAAAAGTAGGTCTGTCTTGTAATCTCATCCAAGCTTCAGTTATCACTCCTAAAATGCCTTCAGATCCTAAGGCAAGCCTATCAGGGCTCGGTCCCGCCCCTGAACCTGGTAATCTTCGTGATTCAATAATTCCAGAAGGCGTAACCATTCGAGTGGACTCTACAAAATCATCAATGTGAGTATATAAAGTTGCAAAATGACCACCTGATCTTGTCGCTATCCACCCTCCAAGAGTGGATAATTCAAAACTTTGTGGATAGTGACGCATGGTCAAATTATGTTCTTTCAGTGAACTTTCTAGGTCCGGTCCCAATATACCCGCTTGTATTCTTGCAGCCCTGCTTTCTTTATCTATCTCTAGAATCTTATTTAAATTTCTTAGATCTAAAGAGATAACCCCGCTGTAATCTTCGCTCACTGAAGTTTCAACACCACCACAAACGCTAGAACCGCCTCCGTAAGGTATAACGGCTATATTATTTTCATCAGCCCAATCAACAATATTGTTTAGGTCGTTTTCACTGTCTGGAAAAGCCACCAGGTCAGGTGGGGAGGAAAAATCCTTCAATAAGGCTCTTGCAACATCAGGAAAGGATTTACCGTAAGCATGGTTTAATCTCTCTTCAACATCGTCGCTTAAAAATTCTTTAAGGGCATTGGGAATAGATATTCTTGAAGAAGGCAAGTCTATGTCACTAACTTTAGGTATTTCTAAAGTATCAACTTTATCCACACCAAAGGTTTGCAAGATTCTTTTCTCTATGGATGATTCTTCTTGATCACTTAAAATCTCATCTGCATATCCCCAACCCCAGAATTTTCTTAATCTCATAATTTCCTCACTTATTAAAATTAATCGTGATGACTAATTGAATATATCTATCATATCTCGCAACTATCGAAGGAGTAAACTCATAGAAAGTGTTAAAATATATTTTTTAATTTTCTTTATAAGAATTATGGCAAAAAAATATAAAAATTTTTCGGTTGGAGATTCAATTTCTAAAAATAATGACTCCTACACAACATGGACAAATGAACTTTTAAGAAAATTGGTTGCTAGTAAAACTGTTATCAAACCCAATCAATCTACTGGCGGTCATCGCCTGATTGAATCAGAAGTTGTTTACACTTTTCTGTCTGGTAAAGGAGAAATGGAGATTATTGAATACGCCAATCACGAAGGCGGTCATGGAACCAATCCTAGCTTTGGCATAGAGCATAAAGCAAATCTTAGCGTTAAAACAGGGGACATCATTCTGGCTGAGCAAGGTGATTACGTTAAAGTAAAAAATACGGACGACCATGAGCAGCTAACCTACATAAGAATATTCGACAGCGAAGGAGCTCGTAAATAATATTTAAAAAAAATCCCCGCACTTGGCGGGGATTCTAGAAAAGGGTATTTCAACCTCTTTTCAACTACCGATAACTAAGATCAGCAGCCGGAACCGGGGATTCCCCGTGTCAGAAGGCACCTCCTGCCGTTCCTGCTATTAAATAAATACTAATATCGATCACCTCCTTTTAAAGGGTAATAAACAACCGAACACTCAACTCCCCTTATAAAAAATTGAATGCACGACACCTATGGTTAGATTAACAATTAATAACAAAGTTCCCAAGAGTTAATTTAAGTTTTAACCTAAATCTAACCAAGATACTTGTTCGGAATCTAAATTAAAGGTTAATGAACTTATAGAACTTTCAGTTTCAAAGAAATTTCTTGGTCCTATAAGAGGAAAAGAGGGAAAGTTTTGATTAATAACAAAAGAAAGAGCTACTTGTATAGGTTCAACATTAAGTTTTTTTGCTAATTTAAAACACCTGTTCCTCCTTTCGATATTCCCTTCACTGTGCCAAACTCGAATTTGTTCTGCTAAATTTGGATTAGCGCCGTGGGTAGCACCTTGAAATTCTTGTTCTTCCAAGAAAAACCCCCTTGCCTGACTCGACCATGGGAAAATTGCTATCTGATTATCTTCTAAATAAGATTTAAAATCTTCTTCGGAACAACTCACGCATCCCGGCCAAACGGGTTCAATCATCCTGGCCAAACTGAAATTATTACTCACAAGAGTGAAAGGTTGTTGGTTTGTTGAATGAGCATATTCGTTAGCCTCTTTAAATCTATCCAGAGACCAATTAGAAGCTCCAAAGACACCGATAAGACCTTCCTTTCTTAATTGATTTAATGAGTCAATAAATTCATCGACCGGAACATCAAGGTTGTCTCTATGCAGACAATAAATATCTAAATAATCAGATTGGAGTCTGAATAAGGTTTCTTCAAGCTGAGGTCGAATGGCTGAGGGGAAACAATCAGGTGTGTGTGCGCCCTTACCTAGGACCACAATTTCTTCTCTGTTATTTCTTGCATTAATCCACCTTCCTAAGTATTGATCACTCATGCCTTCGTTATAAATGTATGCAGTATCAAAAACATTTCCTCCTAAAGAAGTGTAGTGATCAAACATGGCAAAAGCATGATTCGCATCGGATTGATTGTCACACCCAAAAACTATGGGAAATAATGCTTTTGATAAACCAGGTATTTTTTTCATTTGAGCGCTGTCTTTTTCAATAGTACTTAGTTTGTTGGTAATAGGACCGTCTCTATTTTCTGGCTTATCCTGACTATAAAAAACACCAACTTCTTTGCGCCATCTATCTAAGCCAATCATATTGCCATGTGAGTCCGCATGAGGAATAATTTGAGACTCTAATTCTGATTTAGATAACAGTTCAGTAAAATATTCTATTTCAATTGCGTATAAATCTTTGTCAGTCTTTATTTTAAAGACCTCTTGATTTCCATCCTTGTCTTTTAAAATAATATTTGATGTTCTGTCAGTAAATTCTCCACAGTGCCAAGGCTGGTCAATGACTAGTGTGTTGTTTCCATCGGTAATGGTGACGTCACTATTTGTTTCTATGTTGGTAGCAGAGGCTATTATCGCAGTTGAACCATCTTCAAATTTTAATTTAGCTGAAGCATTTAAGTCTACTCCTTGTTCATTAAGCTCTGCTTCTGCCTCTATTTCTGTTGGGTTGCTAAACGAATCTCCATTAACAGCTCCGACAATCATTCGTGACATGGATAAAGGGTAACAACCAATATCCATTATAGACCCTCCTCCTAATTCTTTATTTACGAGTCTGTGTGTTTCTGGAACCTGAACTGAAAAACAAAAATCAGCATTTATCTGGACCGGCCCTTTAAGATTCTTTGAAATTAGATCAAGTAATTTCTTGGTTTGCGGATGGGTTTTGTACATAAAAGCTTCCATAAGAAGCAGATTATTTTTTCTTGCGGCATCGATAAGCACCATGGTTTCTGTTGCATTCATGGTCATCGGTTTTTCACATAAAACAGCCTTGTTGTTATTGAGACACGAAAGACTCAAATCAAAATGCTCAGGATGGGGTGTCGCAATATAAACCGCATCAATATTGTCTTGATGAATTAGAGATTTATAATCACCAAAGAAATTAGAATTGTAACTTTTACAAAAATCCTTTGCTCTTTGTTCATTTTTACTTGCAACAGCAACGAGTTCAGAGCCATCTGCTTCCTTTAAAGCATTGGCAAAAGCTTTGGCAATCATCCCCGTTCCCAGAATTCCCCATCTAGTCATCTTAAGAGTCTCCTTGATTCATACTTTCTAATTCTTTTACTAAATCTTTATGCGTTTCTGAATCAATCGGATAAAAATAAATTATTACTATACTTAAAGCAACACCGGTTGCTGGTATCAAAGTCATAATAGATTTCATTGAAGAAATGGTTTCTGGGCTTTGAACTTGTTCGGGAATAAAACCAATGATGGTTAACGCTACAGTATAAATGGTAGCGGCTATAGCAATCGATCCCTTTTGAGCAAACGTCATAAAACCATAAAGAGATGATTCGCTTCTGACGCCAGTATTAACTTCTCCATACTCAATGGTGTCAGGCAACATAGACCAGAAAAGAATACCTCCTGCTCCTGAACCCAGTCCCAAAAAAGCAACCAAAACAAGAAGCTCGTTTAAGGTTGCTATTGGGTAAAGATAAAAAGTTATGAAAGCGGAAAAGGTTATGGACATAGATATAAGCCAAGTCTTGCGCTTCCCTATGGCATTAGAAACAGTCCACCAAAAAGGAATGCTTAAAAAAGCTACTACCGACCCTGTGAATGCTACAGTTCCTTGATGTTCATGAAGGTCTAAAGCATATTTTAGGTAGTAAATTAAACTTTTTCCAAAGAATATAGAGGTTACTCCTACGATTAAGGTAGCGCTGAAAACCAGCCAGAAAGGTTTATTTTTTGAAACCGCCTTTAAGGCTCCTAAGAGGCTTCCGCTGACCCTATCAATGCTCGTAGTGTCTGTTGGTTCTTTTACACTAAAGAATGTTACCGCTTGGATTATTAATGCGGCAGAAGCTGCAATAATAGCCATTACCAAAAAACCTTCTGCCTCACCATCAACTCCACCTGCCCAAAACACAATAGGGAATGATAAAGAGGTAATTAGAATAGTTCCCATCTGAGCTCCCAACATCCTAAATCCCGTTAAGTTAGTTCTTTCTTGACTGTCTGAAGTGATCCTTGGGGTCAAAGAGGAAAAAGGAACACTCACTACAGTGAAGCAGGTTCTGTGCAAAATATTTATTAATATAAGAGAAAGAACCAATGACCAACCCTCAAAAGGAGGTACCCAAAATAATAGAACAAAAGACAAGGCAAGGGGCAAATTACCAAATAACAAATAAGGCCTATAAACACCCCATCTCGTTCGGGTGCGCTCTGCTAAATAGCCCATGAATGGGTCAGTAAAAGCATCCCAAAGCATTCCTATCATAAATATGGAACCCGCTATTATTGGAGAGATTCCAACAACGTCTGTGTAGAAATATAATAGAAGAAAGCCCACACCACTCCAATAGAAGCAGATAGCCGTATCGCCTATGCCATAACCAAGTCTTACTTTAAGACTAAGTGTTTTAGAAAGATACTCTGACATAACGTGAACTCAACCTTTCATAATTAAAAAAGGCTAATTTACGTTAATTTTTTATTTACGGATAGGGATTACCACCAAATTGTATAAATAATAGTTAATAGTATAAAAATTATAAAAGCGGAAATATTAAAGCCCTTGGAAGTTAAGAAATTAATATCTTCTAAAATGATGGCCTTATCTTGATCTTCATAGCCTTGTAATAGAGCTGTTATATAACAAAGAAATCCTGTTACTAGAAAAACTATCCCCATTCTGTGTTGAAAAGGGAAATCATCTGGAGCCATTAAATACATGCCTAAAGAAAGGAATAAAGATGCTATCGCAGCAACTAAAACCGATAGGCTTGTTGCCTTCTTCCAAAACAGCGCTACTAGAAAAATAACAAGAATACCCGGAGTAAAGAAACCGGTAAAATTTTGTATGTATTGAAAAGCAGATTCTAAATTTCCTAGAAGTGGTTGAGCGCAAAGAACGGCAATAATGATAGAGATAAAAGCAACATTTCTGCCAACTACCACCAACTTCTTGTCTGTGACATCACTGGCTAGGAATTGCTTATAAATATCCATGGTAAAAATTGTACTTACACTGTTGGTCATAGAGGCTAAAGAAGAGACAATTGCAGCAACCAAAGCTGCGAATGTCAGGCCAAGCAGGCCTGAGGGTAATAAAGCCATCATTTGAGGATAGGCAGTATCAAACTCACCTGTTTCTAACGTGGGTAGTAAAACAACTGCACATATTCCGGGCAAAACAATTACCAACGGCATTAGTATTTTTAAGAAAGCAGCAAACATAACACCTTTCTGAGCTTCTTGAAGAGACTTAGCGCCTAAAGCTCTTTGAGTTATGTATTGATTAAAGCCCCAATAAGCAAAATGGGCTACCCAAAGACCACCTATTAAAACCCAAACTCCAGGTAAATCAGAATAACTAGGGTTGTCTGAATCTAATATCATGTCAAATTTTTCAGGTAATGCTTCTAACAAAATTTGAAACCCTACAAGCGCTCCTTGAGATTCGGCTATCTTATCAAGGGCTATGTACGATACAGCAAGACCTCCAAATATTAGTAAGGTTACTTGAATCGCATCGGTTAAAGCCACCGCCTTTAGACCACCCCATAGAGAATACGCCAAAGACAAAGCTGCCAATGCCCATAAACCATAGGTTATATCCATGCCGGTAAGAGAGTTGATTGCTAAAGAACCCAACCATAAGACAGAAGTTAAATTAATAAAAATATAAACAGCCAGCCAAAACAAAGATAAAACTAAACAAACCCATTTATCAAAACGTTGTTCTAAAAACTGGGGCATTGTGTAAATCTGCTTGTCTATGAATATTGGAAGGAAATATTTTGCCATTACAATTAAAGCAATTGCAGCAGTGAGCTCATAAGTTGCAATGGCCATTCCAACAACATAACCTTGTCCCGACATTCCTATGATTTGTTCAGCAGAAATATTTGCAGCTATGAGAGACGCCCCTATAGCCCACCAAGGAAGAGATCTTCCAGCTAAAAAATAATCTTCGGCTGTCCTTCCCTCTCCTTTGTCTCTTGAAACCCAATAGGCTAATGAGATTATGCCTATACAATAGATTCCTAATATCCACAGATCCAGTGTTGAAAACATCATTTATAATCTCCTTTTAATGGCTCACAAGGAATAATGGATTTACCACCCATGCCCCCTTCTAAATAAATTTTTCCTAATTCAAACGACCAAGCACCTTGTGTATTGAAGATTAAAGGTTTGAATAAATTAGATAAATCTACATCATTTTCTTTTAAACATTTTAATGGCATGCCAAGAACAAACCATCTTTCCTTGGGTATATTATCTAGAAACTTATTTAGACCAAATGATTTACCACAACCTTCTCCGCATGAGGAGGAAAGATAGAGTTCATCTTGAGGGTCCTTTTGCAAAATTTTAATTTGAATTGATAACACTCCGCTTGCTTTTTCCTCTCTTTCCCAATTTATTGGCTTAGAAGAAAGAAGAGACCAGCTTGAATCGGTATTTCCTTTGAAAGTTATTCTTTGTGAATCTTCCTGAATTTTTGTATCAAAAATTTCTAACAACAGTTTGCCATTAAAAGTTGAAACATTCTTACTGTTCAAGAAAACTTCTTCATTTTCTGATTGAAGAACAACCTCCATGCCACTTTTAGGCCATCCCTCAAGAATAATGTTTCCAAGTTTTGAATCTGTAACTGTATCTAGCTTTTCTGATAACTTATTAAGTTGTATTGAATCTTTATAGGATAATCCGTAACCAAAAGAAAAAAGTGGTGAATAAGAATCATCTCCAAAATTAGTAGAACTTTGATTCGCCGACTTGGGCCAGGAGAAAGGAAGTTTACCTTTAAAATCTTTTTCTTTTTTTGTGGTTGGATTTATAAAAAGAATATCAGCCACGCCTGCGCCTTCTGTTCCTGGCAACCAAGCTGCTACAAAAGCATCAGAAGCATTAAGCTCTCTATTAACCCACAAAGGTCTTCCTGAAATAAAGAGAGTAACAACCTGAATATTCTCTTGTCTTAATTTTGAAGCCACATCTAAATGATCAAACTCAACATCAGTGAGGACTAGATTTTCTACTGAACCTTGATATTCCGCGTAAGGATTTTCTCCAATAACTAAAATTGCCACATCAGGCTTTGTTTTATATTGACCATCTTCACTGTATTCAATGTTGCCACGTCCCTCTTTAACAATCTTCAGGAAGCCATCGTAAATCGAAGTGGCACCAGGAAAATATGAATTTTCTACGTTTGATCCTTGCCAAGAATAAGACCAGCCACCGGTTGCTTTAGAGATTTTCTTCGAGCCCTCACCAATAATTAATATTTTTTTTGAAGGGTCTAAAGGCAAAGTGTTGTTATTGTTTTTAAGTAGTACTAGTGATTCTTGAACAGCTGTTCGAGCAATTTTTCGATGTTGTTTGTAGTCTATGAAATCAATGCCTGGAAAGACTATGCGAGAAGAAGGCTTTCCTTTTTGAATGAGTCTGTATCTAAATTTTACTCTAAGTATTCTTTTCACAGCATCGTCTAATCTAGTTTTTGATATTTGACCTTCTTTAACCTGCTTTAAGGTGTTATTAAATAAACCCTTCCAATTATCAGTAATCATGAACATATCAAGTCCTGCATTAATTGCTTGTGCGCAACTATCCACACTGCACCCTGATACTTCTTGATGTCCATTCCAATCTCCCAAAACAACACCATCAAATTCTAATTGTTCTTTTAAGAGATTAGTTAGTAGGTATTCTTCACCGTGAAGCTTATTTCCGTTCCATGAGTTAAATGAAGCCATAACAAACTGAACACCTGCGTTTATGGTGCTTACATAGCCTTTAGCATGAATATTTATAAGATCCTCTTCTGATAAAATAGTATTACCCTTATCTACTCCATCTAAAGTCCCACCATCACCAATAAAATGTTTAGCAGTTGATAATATCTTATTGGAACTTAAGAATTTATTACCCAGCTCGCCTTGAAAACCAATAACAGAATGCTTACCAAGTAACGCAACTAGTTCGGGGTCTTCTGAGAAGCCTTCATAAGTTCTTCCCCATCGATCATCTCTTGGTACTGATACGGCTGGCGCAAAAGTTAAATCCAGCCCTGATGCGATAACTTCAAGTGCGACTGCACTGCTAATATCTTCTACCAGCTGCGGGTTACGCGTAGCACCTAGGCCAATATTATGAGGAAATATAGTAGCTCCTCTTAAATTATTATGTCCGTGCACAGCGTCCGTACCCCAAAACACTGGCATGGATTTTCTTCCCTTAGATGTCTTAGATGAGGCTATATAATATTCATCTGCTAAATCCATCCAATCTTTAGCATCGTGGTCATTTTTCTTATAAGGAAAGCTGCCACCCCCATTAAGAATTGCTCCTATATTGTATTCTTGAACTTCTTCGGGAGTGATGTATCCAATTTCTACCATTAATATTTGTCCTACTTTTTCTTCTACGGACATTTCAGAAAGATAAGAATTTATTTTATTCTCTAGGGTAAGATTCTCATCAGCACCCAAAGAAAACTGGTACATAAAAATACACAAAGAAAGAGTTAATTTAAATGAGTTTATTCGCATTATGTTTTTATCAATAAAGTTGATTATATTTAAATAAACTTAACCCTAATAGATAAAAGAGGGCCAATGCCCTCTTTTTAAATAGTTTATAAATTTAAAATTAGAAATTGGTTCTAAAGCCAATTTTATAAACTGGACCGTGGTCTTGAGATAAAAATAACATTTCCTCATATCGAGCATGTAAACGGGTTGATTCATCATTTATATTCATTGCATCAACAAATAAAGTGGTACTGTCATCCCATCTGTATTGATAAGAAGCATCAATTTGCATTCTTTCTTCAACAAATAAAGGTTGATCGTAGTTACCAAAGCCCGCCACTGTTTCGCCTCTATAATTTAGTGCCAATCTTGCAGTATGCTTCTCATCTTCATAAAAAACTGAGAAATTACCCGAATCACCCAAGCCATCTAGTAAAAACTGATCACCGACAAGATTTCTATCAACATCAGCATCTCCGCCACTAATCTTGGTCGCATTAAGCAAAACTCCATATGGCGTTCCTTCAAATAAGTGCTGAAGTACTATTTCAAAACCGTCTACAGAACCTTCCTCTTTGTTGTAAGGTCTCGTAACAGCAAAAGTTGCAAGAGGATCGCCGGCCTGACCGTCGATGTAACCTGGATTACATCTCCACCATCCGCCATCATTGCAATTGGGTGAAGACATTCCTGCATCTTGAGCCCAATACACGTTCCAAAATTCAGGAAGAGCACCGTCGTGAGCTTGCATTGCAAGAGCAACCCATGCCATGTGTTGGAAATTGTTCATCCAAGGCTGAGCCCATAGCGCTTGCTGAGAAGTACAGTGTACTACTCCTGAGGGATCGCCTGCAGCCGTGCCAGGTGAACCGGCCGCAGCCCATTCGTTAACGCAATTAATTGCATATTGTCCAATGGCTGATTGAGTTGGGTCTGTCAGCCCGTCTACAGAAGTATTAACGGTCTTAGACCCGATAAAGTCTTCAATATCTTTTTTGAAATAATTAACAGCAAAATAACTTCCTTCTGCGTAGTAATTTTCATAACTTATATCAAAATTATTTGCCTTTAGAGGTTCTAAGTTTGGATTGCCACCTGAAGCCGTGGCGGATAAATAATTTGTATTGCCATACGATAGTTGAGATCTAAGATCCTGAAGGCTCGCTCTAGCCATAGTTTCACTGTAAGAAAATCTTAAAACTTGGCTGTCAGATATGCCAAGAGATAGAGCCAGACTAGGAAGAATAACATCATTCTCTCCATACCTAGGAGCATCAACAATTCCATTTCCTACATACGTAAGACCATTTATAAAATCCCATCTTATGGTTGTTGGCTTTTCTTCCAAGCTTATAGATTCCGTTTCAGATTCTTCATATCTAACACCAGCCACAATATTAAGAGGCATGCCCATATATTCAGTTTCCATGTTAACTTGCAAGAAAGCTGAATTCAGATCTTCATTCACTCTCTCATTTGTATCCACATCACCAGCAGTTATTGCTCCGTTAGCCAAAACAAAAGCTTCTAATGCAGCCGCTCTGTCAATATTGTAATAGTAATCTGTTCCAAAGTTGGCGCTGAAGGAGTTCATGAAATTTCCTAAATACGCCTTATGGAAAATAGAATCATCATATTGGCCAGGCAGTGGATTAATAGCACCGTTGCTGTTTCCTGCTCTCGCATCTAGATAAGTATTTTCTATAGTTGAGACACCAAAATCAATAGAAGTTATGATTCCTTCATTTAAATTAGTCCAAGAACCTTCTATTTGCGTTTGTTCAAGTTCATTATCCTTATAAGCATCCCACATCTGCACACTAGAGGCTAAGTAATTGCTGGGCTCAAATGCTGTGTCGTAAGAAAATGTATTTATACCAGAGTTACCTGCATTCTTATGGGTAAGAGTACCTTTAATGTCTGTAGTAAAGCCCATTTCATTAGGTAATTCAGATCCTGTTTTAGAAGCCGATGACTTGTGAGTATCCAATGATAGCTTTAAAGCATCATTTATCTGCCAGTCAATATTTAAACCCAAAGATTCATTTAAATTCTTAGTTGAACCCCAAATAAGCTGATGATCATATGCCCTATTAGCCACTGTTACATCTGTGTATACGCCTCTGGAATTAATAGTACCTTGTTGAGTATCCCATCCTCCCAACCAAGATCCAAACATAACGCCTTCAGAATCAAAATCTACAGCAGAATAAGTGTAGTCTATAGTGCTTACAACACTGTCAGATAAAGCTATCTGAAGAGTGGCTTGAGCATTTTTTCTTACTCGGTCATTGTCTTTTATTTGATAGGCAGTAGGTTCTTGATAGAAAGTAAATCCATCTGTTCTTGCACTATTGTTTGTTATTCCTGTACCGGACGAAGAAACTCTGGAATAGCCTTCAATAGCAGCCATTTTTTCTACAGTTAACCAATTCGCTTCTCTTGTTCCTTCTTCTCTATTATTTCTATCTTGATAAGAACCAGAAAAAGAAAATCCCCATATGTCTTGATTTGTTGCAAACAAGAAAGTAGTTTCAATAGGGCCGTATAATCCTGAATCTTTGCTAGTGGTGTCATTAACCACATTAAAAGAAAAAGATTTTCTCGTGCCATCCACACTCAAAGGTTTAGTCGTGATCATGTTAATGGTCGATCCAATACCACCTGAAGGCAATGAACTATTAGTGGCTTTAAAAATTTCAACAGCTTGAATGCCAGGAGATGCTATATCACCAAAATTAAATGACCTCCCACCTTCCCACTGACCTGGAACAGTTGGCATTTGTCTACCATTCAAAGTAACTAAATTAAACTCGGGTCCAAAACCACGAACCGCAACTCTCTCACCTTCTACATTACTTCTATCAATTCCAACTCCAGCAACACGAGCTAAAGATTCAGCCAAGTTACCATCAGGAAATTTACCAAAATCTTCTGCAGTTATAGCGTCCATGACACCCACGTAACTTCTTTTGATATCAATTGCATCTTGTAGACTCTTTTTGATGCCCGTAACTACAACTTCATCCACGGTAGATTCTTCTTCCGTTGGCTCTGCAGCAGTTATGTTGATAGAAAGCGATAAAATAAAGACTAAAAGGCTACTAGGTAATATAGATAATATTTTCATTTTTAAGACTCCCCATTAAATTAAATAATGTGTCTTTATACACTATTAATTATATATTGACAACGCTGTCTTATAGTAATAATGATGAGTCTAGAAAAGTACTATTAGCTTATGTCAGATATAGAATCTCTTATCACTAAGGTTGAGTCCATTACCTCGTATTTCTCCTCACCTTTTTCTTCCAGTTGATCTATTAGATTCTTTGCGGACTTTTCGCCCATCAGTCCAAGAGGTTGTTTTACTGTACTTAGAGGTGGAGAAATCATTTTTGTCATGGGAGTGTCATCAAATCCAACCACAGAAAGGTCATTAGGAATATTAAGATTATTTTGTTGAGCTATTTTTAAGACCCCTGCTGCCATCTCATCATTCGCTGCAAAGATAGCAGTCGGTCTATCCTTGAGAGACAAAAGTCTTCTTGCACAATCCAGACCGGACTCATAAGAATTAAGACCATTTTCTATAAATTCTCTGGGGCAAATAATATTAGCTTGTTGTAAAGAGTCATAAAATCCTTTAGCTCTATCATTTACAGCCAGATGACTAGGGTGACCTTTAATAAAAGCAATTTTTTTATGACCTTTTGAAATTAAATAATTTGTCATTTGGGCCGAGGCTTCCCTGTCATTAGTCTTAACCGAAGGTTCATCAACCTTTTTTGAACCAGGAGAAATTAAAACCCTTGGAATATTTAATTCTTTTAATAATTGAATTAAATCTTCCATATCTGATAATGGTGGAGTTATTAAAAGTCCGGAAAGTCTAGTTCGTTTTATTAATAATTCTATATCCCTTAAAAGAGTAGCGTCATTAAATTTACAAGGATGAATAATTACTTCATAGTCAGATTTATAACATTGAGCTAAAACCCCTTCCATAATATGAGAAATATAATTTGGGCTAGGAGTGTCGTAGAGAAGACCAATTATTCTAGTCCTCCCTCTTGCTAAAGTTTGGGCAAAAGAGTTGGGTTGATAATCTATAGCATCTATGACATTTTGAACCTTTTCAACAGTCTTCTTAGATACGTTTGGTTCTTTGTTAATAACTCTGGAAACAGTCTTCAGAGAAACTCTTGCTTCTTTTGCAACATCTTGCATTGTTGCTACATTTTTAATTTTTTTCATTAATCTTATCCATGAAAATTAAATCTATTTTCCAGAAACAATAACCACTGTCCATAAAAAATGAAGAACCCCCCCCCCTACTAAAAACTTGAGCTTTCCTTCCGGCTTTTTAATAGTAAAGGATTTCTTATCAAAAATATAATTACTATTCCTAATAATAAAACAAGTTATCTTGATCCAAAAAGGGTGGCTATAATAAAATATAACTTTCCGTCATCATTAATTTTAAAAATGTTTATACTTTTTTTTAACTCTTTGTAATTTTATTTCTTTTATTACCTATATGTATAGCTTGACCATTTACTGCCAAGGCAGCTTCATGTAATGCTTCTGAAACAGTAGGGTGACTGAAAATAGTTAAGCCTAAATCTTCAGCGCTTGCACCAAACTCCATAGCAACAACTCCCTGTTGAATAATATCTGCAGCAGATGGACCAAACGCATGCACTCCTAAAACTGTATCTGTTTCTTTATCAGCTATTACTTTTACAAAGCCTGTAGTTTCTCCAGAAGCTAAAGCTCTTCCACTTGCAGCAAAAGGAAAAGTTCCCGTTTTAAAATCAACTCCTGCTTCAGATAATTCCTCTTCATTTTTGCCTACCCAAGCAACTTCAGGATGGGTGTAAATGACAGACGGGATAAGGTCATATTTTATCTCTGCATGTTTCCCTGCTATTCGCTCAACAACCATTATTCCTTCCTCAGAGGCTTTATGAGCCAACATGGGGCCTCTTACAACATCTCCAACAGCCCATATATTCTTTATCGAGGTCTCACAAAAATTATTTACAGGAATAAAGCCTCTTTCGTCAAAAGTTATACCGCACTTCTCATCAATAAGACTGGAGGTATTTGGCTTTCTACCAACTGCTACAATTAATTTATCTACTTGTAACTTATGAACTTCTTCATTATTTTCAAAATTTATTTTTACCCCTTTAGAGTTTGATTGGGCTGTTGTGACTTTGCACCCAAGGTTTATGTTTAATCCTTGTTTTTTTAATTCTCTCAAAACATCTCTCGCAATTCTCTTATCTGCCAAAGGCAAAAATTCATCCATCGCTTCCAGGACAGTAACTTCTGACCCAAGTCTCGCCCAAACACTTCCAAGCTCAAGCCCGATGACTCCGGCACCTATTATCACCAATTTTTTTGGAACTGAGTCAAATGTTAAGGCTCCCGTGCTATCAACTATATTCTCTTGATCAATAGGTGCTGCTGAAATATCAATTGGAGATGATCCAGTCGCTATAATTATATGTTTAGTGCTTACAACTTGAGATTTTCCATCAAAAGATACCTCAACTTGGGTTGAATTCAGAACTCTAGCTTCGCCTAATATTGGGGTCACCTTATTTGCTTTAAATAAACCAGAAACGCCTGAAGTTAGCTGAGTAACAATATTATTCTTTCTATCCATCATCTTAGAAAGATCTAATTTAGGTTTATTAACTTCAATTCCATGATCAGAAAAATGGTTAAGAGCTTCGTCATATTTATAAGATGAATCTAATAAAGCTTTTGAGGGAATACACCCAACATTCAAGCAAGTGCCTCCAAATTGGGATTTTCTATTTTTATCGAATGATTTTTCTATACAAGCAGTTTTTAAACCAAGTTGCGAGGCTCTAATCGCAGCGACATAACCAGCAGGGCCACTTCCTATAATAACAACATCATACATATTTCACTCTCATAAATTTAATAATAACAGTTTGTAAAGTGTAATTAACCATTGATAATGAACAAGAAAGTAATTGCTTTTTATCACAAGAATGAGAACTCATTCTTTTAAAAATCTATCACTTAAAACTCTTTTCGATTAATTTTACATCCGACAAAGCTTCTCCTAATTGGGTTGTAAATTGAACTGCATAAACTCCATTGATCACTCTGTGATCATAACTTAAAGATAGAGGTAAAAAATCTCTAGTTTTAAAACTTTTACTTTCTGGAATAATTTTTTGAAATGTCTTGGA
>Ga0209090_10000460_pt1 | contig 25318 bp, 14 predicted proteins | sample ArcticOcean_MG_C_9_FD_187432 | JGI IMG/M metagenome (GOLD analysis project Ga0209090, IMG submission 187432) | Marine microbial communities from western Arctic Ocean - ArcticOcean_MG_CB2_152 (SPAdes) (version 2) | ecosystem: Environmental > Aquatic > Marine > Oceanic | place: Arctic Ocean... | reverse complement strand
CAAATTTGAGACTGCAGTCTGAGCGACAATCTGAAGACTATCTCCTGAAACAGCATTTGCCTGAAGTGTGATAACAGTGGAACTAGTAGTGACATAATCGTCTCCACTTACTAGTTTAACACCGTTCAAATAAACTCCTTCTAGACCAACTGTGTAACTTAACGTTGCACTGTTGTCATCACTACCTGAAAATACGGTCTGCGTTGAAGCAGAAACCGAATATATAAAAGTAGATAATGAAGAACTAGCTGCATCCACGAATCCTAAGACTCCTGAACCGTTAGTTCCTAAAAGTTGTCCATTTGTTCCATCACTTGTTGGAAATGCTATAGCATCGTTTACAGATAAAGTGGCAGGGTTAGACCCTACCTCGACTATGGCAGCGGAACCATCATTCTTTTCAGTATATAATCTACCGTGGTAGGTATTTACTGCCAATTCACCAAGTGATAAATCACTTACTGACGGGGCTGCATTTTGAGTTGCAGACCTTTTGAATTGTATGACTGTAGCCATGAGTTACTCCTTAAATGTAGTTATTATTGATTAAAACGTCCCGCCGTCTAGAGCTGTTACTGTTACTGCACCTGAACTAACTGTGAAGTTAGAAGATGAGAAACTAGCAATACCCTTAACAGAAGCCGTAGAATCTTTAATAGACACTGCACCTGAAGAAACATCAAAGATTGCAGTAGCAAAACTTGCAATACCCTTGTTGGTTACAGTTGCATCTTCAGCGGAGATAGTAATACTACCAGCACCGTTAGTTACATCTAAACCTTCACCAGCAGTAATAGTTCCAACTGCCATGTCGCCATTTGCAGTGTGACCCATTAGAATCTGACCATTAGTTGGTGCAGAACCGTCTACTGAAGTTATTGAACCACTTAATGCAAGACCTGTTGCTTCTACTGCACCGAATGAAGCAGCCATTGCTGTTCCACTGAATACTGAAGATGTGTCTGTTGCACTAGATAATGCTACGAACTTACCACTTGAGTCGTCCATACCGAAGAAACCAACTTTCGCAGTTCCATCGTTATATACAAACTTAATACCACGGTCTAAGTTATCATCTGAACTATCTGAACCAATTTCAAAAACTGGGTCTGCGATAGAAACAGTTGTACTGTTTACTGTAGTAGTTGTACCGTTAACAGCCAAGTCACCAGTAACCGTAAGGTTGCCAGAAGTTGTTAAAGTAGCAGTTGTGATATCATCTGTGACCAAGTTACCTGAAACTGTTAGGTTTCCTGAAACTGTAGGGTTAGCTACAAGACCAACTGTTACAGTTTGTCCTGAAACTGATGTATCAATTTCGTTTGTTGTACCAGCAACAGTTAATGACTGTGCGTCAAAGTTAACTGTACCTGTACCACTATCACCAGCGATGTTTAGATCATCATCAACATCAATTGCAGAAACATAGTCGTATACTGCTTTTGTTGTTGGGAATGTTACATCGGATGTAGAGTTTCCTGCAATTGTTTCAGTTGCATTAACTACCGCTGCACCGTCTACTGACGCAAATACTACTGCGTTAGAAGCAAGAGCTGCTGCGTTTACAGCGTCTGCTGCAAAGTGAGCTGGGTCGATTGAACCGTCTGCTAAATGCTCTGAATCTATTGAATCGTCTGCAATGTTAGAACCATCTACAACGTCTGAACCAAGTGTTATTACACCTGTATCAGCCAGAGTAGCGTCTCCTGACATTACATTGTCAATCCAAGTACTAGTACCTGTATCATATAATAACATTGAACCGTCTGCAGCTGATGTGACATTTACATCACTACCACCAGCAAGGGTTGAAGTTGTTGATACGAAAGATAATGTACCTGAACCGTCTGTACCAATTACTTGGTTAGCAGAACCATCAGCTGATGGTAATGTCCATGTTACTGATGCTGCTAGACTGTCAGCTGATTTCAATGCAACGAAGTTTGTTCCGTTGTCTGAATCTTCCAATAGTTGAAGCGATGCACCTGCTGTTGCGCCGTTACCGACTTTAAAGTTAGCTGGGGTTGCTGCAGAACCACCTACGATATCTGTATAGTACTTACCACCAATTGCATGAATTTCAGCAGTTGTGTTGTCAGAACCTACAGACTCGATAAATAATTTTGCACTTGCACCCGAACCAGCTCTATCCTGTACGTATGCTAATTCACCTTCCGCCAGATTTGTTGTGGTGGGAGCTGAAGCACCTGTACTTCTTTTGATTTGAATTACTGTTGCCATTTTATTTTCCTATAAAATTTGATTTATTTAAGTTGTGACCTGTCACTTTCGAGGTCGTGATTGCATAATATATAATTTCTCTATCCACTCACATTGTGGGTCGGACTCTCACTGGATGAGTCCCTTGATATTTGATACACTTATTTAGTGTTTTAGAATGTTCCACCGTCTAAAGTATTAGATGCAGACCACTTGTCTGTTGCAGAGTCATACTGTAAAAGTCCTTCATCGGACTCTCCTGTAGTGACATCTGATAATTCTGATAAAGTATTACTCGATAAATTAGCAGTAGCAGCTCCGATCACAACTTGTTTTGCACGGACGTTACTGTTAATACCGACTCTACCACCGATGGTGGCAACTCTACTTAATGTTCCTTTTAATCCACTCATAATTACCTCGTTACGCCTGGTGTTACAATTGCTTGCCCTTCCACTACTCTAGTGGTTACTCCACCACTTGACGTTACATTTAGATCGTACACATATCTTCCATGCCCTAATGCAGCGGTTACTGTATCGGTCAATGTCATTGTTACAGCTCCTGTTGCATTAACAATACTTGTAACAAATGTTGCAGCCACAGTGGACGAACTGTAAGTCTTTCTGATTTGACCTGCTGCAGTATATCCTGTCATGTTCAATGCTTCTCCCACTGAATCGGCTACGTCAACTGTAATAGTGAAATCAGTTCCTTGGTCGATGAAGATGTTTGCAAGTATAGCCATAATACTATTTAGTTCCTTTTAGAATTGATACTGTGCCGTTGGAACAGATTGGTGTACTTTTTCCACAGTTCCACCATCGTTTACATGAGCTGAACTTAACTTCCGTACAGTTCCAGCATCGTTAACGAACACTCCCTTCACCTTTGCCACTGGGCCAATTGTTCTAGTATTAGTGAATGGTTGTTGAGCAATACTTGGTTGTTGATGAATATACGGTGTTTGGTACGCCACTTGAGTAATAATTGGTGTTCTACCTTGTCTTACATAAGTAGACGGTTGTTGGTTTATATACGTAAACGGTGTCTGACCTTGTGTTATATAAGTTTGAGGTTGTGTACCCTGTCTAGCATAAGTAGAAGGTTGTCTGCTCTGATACGTGCCTGGCTGTCTTCCCTGTGTTGCATAGGTGAAGGGTGATCTGTTCTGATACGTAAATGGGGTCTGACCTTGTGTTATATATGTTCCAGGCTGTCTGTTCTGATACGTAAACGGAGTCTGACCTTGTCTAATGTATGTAAAGGGTGATCTGTTCTGATACGTAAATGGGGTCTGACCCTGTCTAATATACGTACTAGGTTGCTGGTTTATATACGTAAACGGTGTCTGACCTTGACGAGCATAAGTAGCAGGCTGATTACCTTGCGATTGAACAGCAATCGGTGATTGTAGATTTGCAATGAATGGGGTCTGACTGTTAGCAATGTACGGATACGGTGTTTGACCTTGGGCAGAATAAGTAGTCGGTTGATCACCCTGCCTAGAATATGTACTAGGTTGCTGGTTTATGTAAGTAAACGGTGTTTGACCTTGCCTAATGTACGTACTAGGTTGCTGGTTTATGTAAGTAAACGGTGTTTGACCTTGCCTAATGTACGTACTAGGACTCCTATGTTGATATGTAAACGGAGTCTGACCTTGTGTTATATATGTTCCAGGCTGTCTTGCCTGATACGTAAACGGTGTTTGACCTTGACGAGCATAAGTATATGGTTGTTGAATTATGACTGGTTGTTGACCTATAGGCATTACGAACCTCCCTCACCAGCATTTTCAGATTCTAAAGTTATAGAAAAGTTGTATGTATAAGTGGTCTGGCTAGTCTTCTCAAAGAGTAATCTGCATGATCTAGCTGCCGACACGGCAGATTCCTGATCATAATCACCCGAAGCTGTTAGATTCCATTTAAGCTGTTGATAAGAACCCGCAGCTGGAATAGAAGTTGCTGTATTAACACTAAAAGAAGAGCCTGTTGTTGTTACATCGTTCCAATCGCCAGAACCAGGAGCTGCATACTGTAATTTAACCGTGTACCCATTAGTAGTGTCTAATATATCTTCAATCTTGTATGCATCACTAATGGTGGTGGTACTAGTCCCACTGACGTATTCATTATCCTCAAATACATCAACTGTTATATCATCCGTTCCATTCTCTCTTTGAATACGCATACGAATTGAAGCGGTTTCGTTGGAATCAATACCAAAGGCATCGGCAGAGTGTGCTGAATCTGTTGTCGTATCAGCTGCATACACATATGGTGTTCGACTTGATACATTCGCATTCGTCCCATTAGCAATGTACGGATACGGTTGTTGAGCAGATGCTATATAAGGTGTCTGACTCGTTGCAGTATAAGGATACGGTTGTTGTGCATTAGCAATACTTGGAGTCTGTGCATTTGCAGTATAAGGGTATGGTTGTTGTCCATTAGCAGTATAAGCGGTCTGTGCATTTGCAGTGTACGGATACGGTTGTTGAGCATTTGCCTGATAAGTTGTTTGTGCAGATGCAATATACGGATATGTCGTAGGCTGGTTAGCAATGTACGGATACGGTGTCTGCCCTTGACGAGTATAAGTTCCTGGCTCTTGGTGTTGATAGGTAGACGGTTGTCTTCCTTGTCCAATGTACGGATATGTTATGGGTTGGTTAGCAATGTATGGGTACGGTTGTTGTCCATTAGCAGTATAAGAGGCCTGTGCATTAGCAGTATATGAATAAGCCTGTTGTGCATTTGCTATATACGGTTGTTGGCCGGCTGCAGTATAAGGGTATGGTTGCTGTCCATTAGCAATATAAGGTGTCTGACTGTTTGCTGTATACGGATACGGTTGTTGAGCAGCTGCTATGTACGGTTGTTGTCCATTTGCAATGTACGGAAACGGTGTTTGATTATTAGCAATGTATGGAGTCTGTGCATTAGCAATGTAAGGATATGATATAGTCCTATTAGCAGTGTACGGATACGGTTGTTGAGCAGATGCCTGATAAGTTGTTTGTGCATTTGCAATATAAGGGTACGGTTGCTGAGTATTGGTAGCAGCTTGTGCAACTCTTTGAGCAGTAACAGCTGTGTTTACTATTAAGGGTGTACGATCATTAAAAGGTTGCTGAAAACTCGTCCCTGTATTTACATAAATTTCATCTGACATAACATACTCTTATTAGATAACAAACCATAGATGTCCAGTTGTAGTCGAACCAACAACTGTTGGTGCTACACTTACGAGCTCGTAGTCCAATGCTACAGCATCAGCTGTAACATCGATACCAGCACCTTCACCTATATTTAGGGTGGTTCTACCATCAATAGGAGTATCAGCACCCCCATCGGGGTTAGTATCATAAGTTTTACTTATACCTGTTCCAGCAATAATGACATCATTTACTCTGTCATCTGAAAAGTATAGGTTGTTTGCTCCTTCAGTATATGAATCGGTAGTTGAACCTAGTGTAGTAGGTTCCCAATATCCTGCACTGTTATCCCAAATTAATGCTTGACCAGCAGCAGGAGTTGTGGTATAATTAATGTCTGATAAACTACTAGCACCGATGGATATATTCGCACTTCCATTAAAACTCTGACCAGCAATAGTTCTTGCAGTTGCAAGAGTCGTTGCAGTATCAGCGTTTCCTGTTACATTTCCTGTTACATTACCTGTCAACGCACCTTCAAAAGAAGTTGCTTTAACATTTTCTGAACCAAATGTCCACTCACTTTCGGAAGCATCATATAGGATTTGTTTAGCAACGCTATTAACGTATGCTTCAAAACCTGCATCATTGTTTCCACCTGCTGAGTTAACTCTAAATATATCATCAGCAATTTCAACTGTTGTGCTGTTAAGTGTAGTAGTTGTACCCGAAACTGTTAAGTTGCCCCCGACTGTAACATCACCACTTGTTGTTAGGTTTCGTATTCCAGTGGTGTCTAAGAGTGCATCTGAGGATAACACTTTACTTGCAAGTGCAGTTCCTAGTGTAATCCCATCATTGTAGTTTAGTTCAGTTGCTGTTGATGATACCGTAACACTATTAAGAGATAGTGAATCTGTTTCTACAGAACCAGCATCAATACCACCTACAACAGTAAGGTTAGTTTGCATATGAACAGCACCATCGATATCTACGATATCTAGATTTGTTGTGCCGTCTACGTCTATGTCACCTGAGATGTCAAGGTTAGTAAATACAGAGGTTCCTGAAGCAGTTACTTGTCCAGTTGACCCATATATAACAGCCTTATTGTTAACTACTGTATTGATCAAAGACCCATCTAAGAGATTGATCTCAGTCGTAGATAAAGTTGCACCGTCTAATATCTCTAGTTCGGTTTCCGTGATCACTGCAGCACCGATTGTTAAACCAGTAGTTGACACTACACCATCAACATTAAGTGTACCATCTATCTGAGTGTTACCACTCGCAGCTGCAACGTCAAATTTACTTGTACCAGCAGACCCAACTCTAAAGTTGCCATCTACTCCTACCGTACTGTTAAACTCTGAAACACCATCGACTGTGACGGATGAGTTTAAATCTGTATGAGAGTCTACATTAAGTGTACCGTCTATCTGAGTGTTACCACTTGCAGCAGTAATATTGAAATTACTTGCACCAGCAGACCCAACTCTAAAGTTGCCATCTACTCCTGCTGTACCATCGACTTCTAGTTGTCCATCTATCTGAGTGTTACCACTTGAAGCAGTAACATTGAATTTGTTTCCACCAGCAGACCCAACCCTAAGATCACCGTCTAGTCCTGTTGTTCCATCGACTTCTAGTGTACCATCTATCTGAGTGTTACCAGTAATGGCTGCAACATTGAATTTATCTCCGCCAGAATCTCCAACTCTGAAATCACCATCGGAACCAGTAGTTCCATGAACTTCTGAATTTCCAGCGATATCGGAATTACCTGATACATCTAAAGAGCCTGCATCTAACTCACCAGTAAGTGTAACATTTCTGAAACCAGTGATGTCTTTGTTTGTATCTACTGCAACTGCTTTACTCGCAATTACAGTTCCGTTTGTTAGGTCATCTATTTTTTCTAGGTCGGTTTCATCAATTGATGCACCACCGATTGTAAAGTTATTTGCTGTGACGGTTCCAGTTAAATCTGCAGTTGTACCTGTTAGGTTACCATAGAATTCTGTAGAAGTAAAGGATGTAAATGCAGTACCGATAGCATTTGTAATCAATGCAGTACCGTCTGTTATTCTTGGTGCAGTAAGTGTCTTACCTGTTGTAAGTAAGATATCATCTTCTGCAAATGTCTTTCCTGCAAGTTGGATGTTATATCCAGTTTCCAGTACTGAAGTTTGGTATGGAGTTCCGTCTCCATTTAAAATAACACCATTAGTGTTAGTGTTGTAAATGGTATTGACTGCTGTCTCAGCAAACTGACCAACTGGTTGATCACTGTTGGCTGCAGTTCCTAGGTATGAACCTGTGAACGAGTATATGGTAATCTTATCACCAGCTGAAGCAGCTGATGTAAGAGAGATGACTGTGTGTTCTGCATCTTCTGGGCCACTGATTGAGTAATCATATGTCTCATTTAAGTGGACTGAATTTTTAAATACTTGAATTCTGTTTGCACGGAACTTTAAAGAATGACCAAACGAGTCGTTACCTGAGAATGCATTCTGAGCTGCAGCTGCAATGTACACGTACTCTTGGAAGAAGAACGATTTGTCTTCTATGGAGTTAACGGCATCTACAATTGTAGATGAGTCACTAGTTCTTAGACCAGCACTATCCCCTACATCAACTGCAAGCTCGTTATACTTCGTTCTGAAGTTTTCTATTGTACTGAATTGGTCTACTGTCTTAGCCATGAATTTTCTCTATTAAGTTTGATAGGAGAGTTTTGATCTCACTCATCTCTTCTTTTAATGTATTTATATCGTCTGCATTACTCTTAAAGATTTCTCTTCTTCTTTTAACAGCAATGTATGCATTGTAATCTGTACTCACAATAGCAGTAGAACTCTCGTCTCTTAAAAGATGTGAGTGTCCTTCTACCTTAATCATTATGCTAGTGCCAAGCATCTGAGAGCAGATACTAGTGGTATTGCAGAGGTGTTACTTCCTTGTCCTACAATCTTCACAGCAAATGCACTAAACTCGGGTAAGTTCTCAGCAGTGAACTCGTATTCCTTAAAGTTTCTTGCATCATTGGCTATTGCAGTATCGGGAGCTCCTGTTGTATTGAAGTACTTCCAACCCAAGTCATCAAATGGTGTTGACTCATCGTTAGACAATACTTTGTACATGACCTTAATATCAGTAGTAGGTGGTCTAAAGAAGTCTGCAATAACTTTAACTGTACTTGCAGCGGTCTTCAAATTAACCTTTCTTGTCACATAGACCATTGCATTGTTGTCACCATCGTTCTCTGTAGATGCAACATAGTCTCCAACAAGTGCAGTATCAGCACTAGAATCAATATTGTTCAATCTGTTCATGATACCGATACAACCTAGTGTACCAACATCAACTATCGGGGAGACATTTGAATTGGTTGATTGTAACTGTAACACAGCAGTGAATGATTTACCGTCCGACATCTCGTTTGTTTCATTGATCGGAGACGCCACCATTGCAGGGTATCCAGTATATGAATTATCGTTTAGAGTGATGAAATCATTGTTTAATCGTTTAGTGTATGCACTTCCATTAATGTATGCTTCAGGGGAAGTTGCAGGAGTTAAGTTAACTGCAGCTGAAATTCGTGTTCCCTGTGTTTGTATACTTGGAATCATTGTGTGGATAGTATCGAAGTAATAATCTCGTGTCGATGTACACCCACCTGTAACTACATCGTTTCCTGAGGCATCAACTCCAGCAGTTTTTATTCCACCACCTGTTGTACTATCGTCTGCAGTGTAACCTGTTTTCAGATCGTAAGCAGACAATGAAGGTATAACTGTATGAGAGTCAATTCCAATATTTGCAATGGCATCGTAGGTGGCATTAATTGCACCCACTGGTATTCCACCAAGAGTTTCACCGATTGTGTCAACTGAGATCAACGCAGTTGCAGTACCGAAGGTTGCGGTTTGAAGAGTGTCCGTTGTAACGTAACCAGCACCTGTTTTTGAAATCTTACATGATGTTATGACATTTGATGCATTCACAACGATATCGACTGTGACGGTGTCTGTGATTCCGTTGGTAGTTGTTGCAACGTTTAGATAGGTTCCTGCAGTAGGTGTTCCCGTTACTGCTGGAGTTCCTATGTTTAGAACTGCACCTATCTTGTCTCCTGAAACATTCCCTATTGTGACGTTTGACGTTGTAGAGTACATACCATGTGAATAGTTTAACACTCTTACATAGTTTTGTCCACTAAATGTTTCAATTGGATTCGACTGTAATGTATGAACTGGTAAAGGTTTATTATCAAATTTTAGAACTGGTGTCTTATTGATAGAGAATTGAGCAAACTTTATGTTAAACTTAAGATCGTCTGTCTGTTCTGCAGTCCAAGTCGAAGCATTCTGTGACATAAACAATGAACCAGCATATGGTTGTCCTGCAATTGTCTGAGATGTTATTAAGTCTTTCTCACCCATTCTTGATATGAAACACTCATACGAGTCAGAGTTTGTAGAAACAACGAAACACATTTCTTTACCCTGTTCTAAGAAAACTGGGGAATCAAATGTAAATGTTGTTGCAGACGAACCATCTGTTGAAGTTGTGACATCAGCAGGATTCTTTGTTACAGTAGAGAATGGCATTACTATTTGGCCAGGATATCCATTAACCATGTTTCTAACTTCTATAGAAACTGGCATTGTGGTATCTTTAGTCGCAAAGAATACGTCAACCGATGTTAACATTAATCCACCTTTTGCATCTACCAAGAATGATTGAGCTAAAGGGTCACGCCATTTCCTATCGTCACCTCCAAAATTACCAGGCTCAAATCTCGGTGTAGTCCACAGATCAATGAATTGATCTTCCACTGGAATCTGTGGTGGAACTGGGTCGGGTATCGTCAGTACTGGTGGCTCAGGCGGTGGTAAAGTCGGTGTCACTACTGGCGGAACCCAATCCGGCACTGGAGTTCCATTATCGTTTCCAGTTGGCCAACCAATCACCGGCGTTGTATCAACTGGAACTTCAGGTATTGCTGGTGCATCACCGTCAAATACCCCCCCATTCATTTGTTGACCTTTCTTAATTACCTGTCTCTCACCAGTAGTTCTTGAAGTAATAACCCTACCATTTCGAGTAGATGTAATCTCCGTTTGAGATGCTTGTAACATACCCTGTGCTTGATAAACTGTTGATGCAATACTTGCTGGAGTACCTAAGTTATAGAAACTCGAAGTGATGGTCATCTCTTTAGCTCCACAAGGGAATCTCTGAGAGTTATTGTTGGGTAACCAAAATACTGCTCTTAGTCTACCATTACCATCTGATTTACAATGTAGTGGGAAATTAGCTGCAAGTGCAAGGAAGTCTCCATCACTAGAACCAGTAACAAATGAAGCAGCGTCTTGAGAAAACGTTGCACTGTATGGCCTTACATACTTATTAATATTCATACTATCAAAGTAGAAGTAATGGTTTGTGTTAGGTTTTAAGTTTGTTGCGTCAATATCAATAAATCTTGAACGGATGAAAGGTATAAGTGATATACTTACAACTCTGTCGTTTCTTGATTCCGTGAAGTCTTCTACAACACTTGTTGATACACCTGTTCGTGTTTGAGTCTCAACTGTTTCAGTGATGTCTCTAGTGATTTGCAAACCAGCAACCCACTCACCACCTTGTGCTGGGTCTCCACTCCACGAACCATTCGAAGTTGCTTGAACCTCGGAAGAAACAACGGTAGGTTCTCCTGCCCAAGTTGTCTGCCATGCATTCCAAACAGTACCAAGTGCATTGGCATTCTCAGCCATAATTGCGTCAAAGTTACCTTCTCTGTTAATTCTAACTTCAGGTAGTTGTTCTGTATCCTGCCACACATCGGTTTCAGGTGTTAACTTAATGTTTCCATCGAAAGAGAATACATTGTATGGGTTAACATTGATTGATCGTGATGCCACAGGAACCGAAGCAAACACACCTTCAGTATAAGGTAGAGTAATTAAGTCTCCAGTCTTTTGGTAATTTGAAGATGTTGTAGTGTTCAATTCAATATCAAAGAACTGTGAATATACTTTAGGTCTCATTGCACCTAGTTTTGCATCTATAGAAACCTGATAGTCGGGATGGTTTACATCACCTACTCTATGTCCTCTAAAGTTATCTACTAGGAATCCTGATTTAAATCTATCAAGGCCATTGGCATCTAGTATCTGTTTTGTTTGGGTGTCTCTTTCTAATAATGAAAGAGCCGTGATTCGTTCTAAGTTACCAACTCTGTTGTTAATCCTAGCGATATCTTTCATCGTAAATCTACGATGATCTTGTGATCTTACTCTAACTTGTTTAATGTTATTGGTGTAAGGAGGCATATACAGTTCAAATAACTCTATCGCCTCGTCAACTGCCTTAGGTCTTGTTGGTGATAGTGCAGGAATACCTGTAGAAGTTTGTAACTGACCCGACTTATGTAAGAATACCTTATCGATTCTTCCAACATAGAAGGTAATGTCACTAGTAAAACTTGTAGTGTTCTGAGGTGTGTCTGTGGCACTTGCACCTGTTGCTGTTATACCTGTTCGTGAACTACTGAAATCTCTACCACTTACATATCCAAATGGTGCAAAAACTGCTCCACTTGAGTTGTTGGATAAATCTATTGGACTTGCTGGGTTTGGAGTATCAGTATCAAAGGTCACCGTGCCAAGAATCTGTCCTACGATTGGTCTATAGTCAACTGAGTCTGAAAGTTCAAATGTTCCATCGGGTTCTAATCCACCTAAGTCAACTCTGTTAGGAGAGTAAACTGGAATGTCTTTGTAATCTATTGTTGCATATGAATTAACATCAAAGAAGTCTCCACTACCTGAGGCAGTAAAGTAATCAAATACTACTACAATTGGATTTGACGGTGCAGGAGCTCCTGATTTTCTAACCAGTTTTGCAAGATCATAGAAACCATCCCTTTGACCATCGTCAAAGAAGTATCGACTTGTTATGTTTGCAGAACCTTCTGATACACTAGTAAGTGTACCTTGTGCATTAGATGTCTGACCAACAATACTTTCTGTTGCTACAAACTTTCCTGAGACATAATAGAAGTATGATGTGTTATCATCACCACCATAATTAATAATAATACCGTGTGCGCCAGAGGTTTGTCCAATGACTTTTTCAAACGGTACGAATGTTCCAGTTATTACATTTATAACTGCATTTGGTGGAGTTGGCGTAGTACCACCAACACCTTCGTAGATTGCACGAACCTTAAATGCATCTGCAACACCGAGAGAAATATCTTTATCATCGTATGCAGTTCCATAGAAACCATTAGCACTTCTTGCTGAACCAACTTTAAGGACTCTAGCCTTCTTAATGTTCTTGTCTCTATTGACAATTGTCGAAGTTAGTGTTACAGTAGAAGTGACTTTAAGTACGGTGTCATTATCTGCAGTTGCAAACCCTGATAGTTCAAAGGTTCCACCGCTGGGACTTCCTGTGAAGTCATCTACATTTAGAAGATCACCATTCAATAATACAGGTGAACCTCCGTTCTGTTGGATGACTGAAATTGTATAATTGTCAGTACTCTTTGCACCAAATGCCCCTTCACTTATTGTGAGGGATATTTTGTTGCCTGTGATTGTAACTATCTGTTGTCTTTTAACAGTAATAGATTTAGGGGTAGATGTTGCAACCCAATCTCTAGGGAATGATGAGATGGCAGCGGTTTGATCTTGATCAAACAATCTTGCACGTCTTCTAACAGCATTACCTGTAAAGTCTGTTGCATAAGCACTCACTAAGGTTGCAGTTACATCATCGGTGACAGAAGCAATAACCACTGCAGATGCTGTTCCTGCTCTTATTATATCACCTTCTTTTAATTCTGTCAAGAATTTTGTAGCAAAACCTGTCATGGCATTTGTAGCTGCAAGTGTAACACTACCTGTTAGTGTGTTATCTAAATCGGTTACGATATCTGCTTTAAATACTGCTCTACTTGAACTAATTAAAGGAGTCTGTTTAAGAGACCTTGCACGATCAATGTTATATGATCTTATTCCTGTTGCAGATAAAGAAGCTATGGAGGCAGTGTTTCCTGAACCTACTGTAGATATAGCGTCAGTTGCAACAAATGTTCCAACCACATCATGAACCATGATACTAGCTGCTCCAGCACTGACATTCTTTGCGACTATACCTGTTGCACCTGAGACTGAACCTGTAACCTTATCTCCAGCAACAAAGTTATTTACGGTTACAGCCGAACCAGTTAGGTTGGTGAACATCTTGATATCGAACATATACATGTTCCATATGGAAGCATCAGTATAGACACCAGTTGCACTGGATGTACCTGAGACTATATCTATGTCTCGTACTCTACACAATCCAATTTGGACTGACTGAGACCCTTTGACCTCGGCATATATCTCGACTTCTTTAAACGGTTGAGTATTTGTAGACTCATTACCAAATTCTGGCATTGACTCAGTGTTATAAACCTTAAGTCTATTACCCATTCGAATGGGTGTAACTGCATCTGATAGTGCAACTGTTGTTCTTGCCTTATACATTGGCAATGACGTTGCACCAGTTTTATCTATTTCGTATCCTTTTACATATGCTTTACCAGCAGATACTTGCACGACAAACTTGTTTTCAAGTCCACCATTTAGTTTAGAGTAGAACCCTCTATTGGTACTATCGTCCAAATGTTCTCTTAAACTTGCTGTAAATTGTGATACAACGAAGTCACCGTTTGCATCGAATGTTCTTCGTGCAAGTGTGTTTTCAATCTCGTTGTACAAAGGTCTATTGACCTGTAGTTCGATGATACCTTTGTTAACTCTGATCAGTTCTACAAAGTCTGTATCGGTAGTGCTACCAAGAGAGAACTTATTAAGTGTTAATGCAAACTTTAATCTGTCTGCTCCAGGCGAGTTCTCATTTGTTGACCCTGTTGCATTATCGTTTAATGAGGAATCACCAGCTGCGGTAATTAGACTCTCTACAATTGATATACCAACTCTGTAAGAAGGAGCTCCTGAGAATTTCTCTAGAATTAGTTCTTGTGCTGCAACTTTAACAAAGAATCCTCTTATGAATAAGACACCTTCGGTTATCTTGGCAATTGAAGCTCGACCACTAATGATATTGGTTGCTGTTACAGTTCCGACCTGATATTCATTCAAGTTTGAGTCTACAATTGCAACGATGCCTGTTGAACCTAGTGTTACTTCTTGTAGTTCTTCTGCAGAACTAAATGCAAATGAGTTTTTAGTATCAGTTCCCTGTTGCAAATACTTTACATAAAGACAAGCACTGTCTGTGGTGGTTTCTACACTAGATGAAAACACCTGTGCAACAACTCCAGTTGTTTTGCCTCTATAGAATTTCTTGTGAGATGCAGTTAAGTAATCACTTACATTGTCATCACCACCAGCGTTAGGATTTGCAGAGTTAACTTTGACATAATAGGTGTCCATATCCAAATCGGCTAATGCACCTTGGACTATAGAACCTTCTTTAAAGAAGTGATCACCAAATCTTTCAACTTGATTTTGAAGAATTGATTGTGATTGGATTAATTCTCTAGATTGTAACGCCCTACCAGCACGAAAAAGAACTTTCTGAAAGCCCTTGTCGCTGTCATAATCCTCGTAATAAGGTGATACATTTAAATCTGTTTTCTCAGCCATAGTTTCCTAACTCGTTTATATATTATTATGTAGGGTGTCCCGAAGGACACTACTTACATTTCAATAATTAATTTAATATCTTCGATTTGGTCAGCTGCTCTTGTTACTGCACCTCGATTCTCAACATACAAAACCTGCCCTGTGTATCTTTCAACTTCAGGGAAAGCAGCGTCTACTGCGGTTACTGTGCTGATAGTAGTTCCACCGACATATACAGTGTGTGAAGTAGTAAAGTCTACATATCCACCGTCACTATTTGCAACTGGAATATGTGACACTACATTACCTGTCTTAGATACAACTCTTGATACTGCAATTCCATTTCCATCCGAAGTTGCATTCTTAATAATATCGTCAACATTGAGAGACGAAGCATTAAGAAGTGTCATCTGATGATATGCAGCCATGGTAGCTGCAGTTGAAACTGTAGTAGTTCCTTTATTGAATGGGTCTTGTAATAGTCCAATTCTTCTGAAGTCATTATCAATTGGGAAGTCTCCACCACCTTCACCAAACTCTAATCTAGAGTTGACGATGATGTAGTTTCCACCAAGTTCTTGAATTGGGTCTGCGCCATGTCCGATTAACGGAGAGATGATTACAGTAATTGCACCACCAGTACCGCCTGGAATATCTGCAACGTTAATTGATGCACGTCTGTAACCAGTTCCAGCAGTTGTAATTGTAACGTGTGAGAGTGCGTTTGATACAACATGAACTGTTGCAACACCACCCGAACCATCCCCATCTACAGGAATATTTTCGTATGAACCATCACCGTTTGTATAACCAGTACCACCAGCAGTCACTACTGCGTGATGAACACCACCGTCTACTGCACTGTTCTCGACATCCCACTGAGATGTACCATCATCAGCGACTGTTGCACCTAAAGCTGCAACTCCGTCAATCTCGGTTTGAACACCCATAGTTTTAACTGGGATAAAATCGTTAGTTACAAATTTGATAGTTTCTGAGGCCGTCACAGTTGTAATATATTTCCAAAGATACCCATACATAGTAGCACCAGTATCAGCAGTTGCAACAATTGCTGTTGCAGAAGTTCCTGAAGGTTTAACAGTTGAACCAACAACTGCACCACCAGTAGCTCTACCAGTTCTAAGACATTTATATACGTGATACTCATCGGTCATCACATAAAATCGTCCATCGTAAAGGTTGTTTACGGAAGTCGCAGGAGTTAGATTAGATGCTGAATAGTTATGTGCATACTCATCATAAGTTACTCCTGAAGTCCAATCATATCTAGTAAGACCGTGTGATACATCAGCAGCTGCCACTTGTTTAAGTGCAATCATGTCTGAATATGAATCAATCTCTTCACCAACTGCGTTAGCAGGTGCTGGAGCTACTGGTTCGGTTGCCCAATCATATGGTCGTCCAATGAATATGTAGGTTGATGATGCTGTTTCAGCTGCACTGAAATCTTCTTTGAATTGTTTAGCATTATGAATTCTAAACTTTTCGGTAATAATTGCTGCCATTGTTCTGTTCTCCTCAGATATTTATAATACTATTTATAACTTCATGCAGACTTTATGTATGCACTAAATGTAATATTTGTTCTTTTTCTTGCTTGAAGTTCATATTCAGGCAAATGTAAATTAGGGAAGTAGGCATCTAGGTCGTTAATTCGTAGTCCTTCGGGTTTCGAATTTTCACTTAGAACGTTACCACTTCCAGTTTCCAACATAACTCCATCATCACTTTCATCTTTCACGTAGTAAGAGATATCGTAAGTCTGTTGTCCTGTGATTATATTTAGGGTTCTCAGAGTTGACCCAAATGGGACAAACGAAGTTAGTCCTGTTTCGGACACACCCTCTTGAATAAATGCTGTTCCATCTTCTGATATAAGTCTTTCACCAAGACCATCTTCAAGGAACAATCCACTTTCTACTTCTATACTTCTTTCAGTTACGAAATGTTCAACTGGTTCTATTGTCGTTGCTGTTTCCAAGTTGAATAGATCATTACCATCTTCTGATATAATTCTTTCGCCTGACACACCTTGAACAGTTACATTTCTTCTAACTCGTTCTTCAAATCTCAAGTAGTCGGGTTGTGGTTCTCTTAGAATAATTGTACCATCTTCATATACAAGTGTCTCTGCTTGACTAGGAGTATAGACTACATGAGTCTTTCCTTGATCTGCAGGCCTTCCATATCGGTTTCTTTCATCCTCAACAACTACCCAACCATTATCTATGTTACGAAGATTCAATACAGACATTACTGAATCTAATCTAGGTGAACTCTGTGTAATTGCACTTGCAACACTATTTATAACGGTAATATTGAGTTTTCTACTCCTCATCTCAGAGTCGTAGTACTCGGTTCCCTTACCAGTCTCAATACCACCCACTACTGCATAGGCAGGAATTGCTCCACCATCTACTGGGTTGGTGTTAGGTGCAGCGTATCCAGCCTCTCTTAGTATTACGAATGGGTCTTCAACCTCATCCGATAATGTATAAATCTGAACCTTTTTAACACTGTTCGAGAATGCATCTGTAATACTAACATCGGTAGTCAATGGTATCATGATCGTAGGAAGGAATCGTACTTGAGAGTCCGCTACTGTGCTGATAAGATTTTTAATTGCCACTTCACCAAAGAAGATATGACCAGCAGGGTGAAGTAAATCTTTAACTACACCTCTCCACTTGTTAATGGACTCACCAACTTTTACAACATATGAATGTGACTGATAGAACTTACCATCATGAATTCTACTTGCATAAGCATTTGTAGTACCGTAATCACCAACGATCTGTTCTTCGATAATACCTTCACCAGCAAACAATCCTCGTCCATCGAATATGGATGACTTCAATACTTTAAAACTGTCTGAGATATTAAATGATACTGGTTCGTTCTGAAAGAACTCACCTGTTAAATTTGAATAGGTTAGAATGTGTCTGTCTGCATCATACGATACAACTTTACCAGTTGACCCTGACATATCACCAGTGAATGTTAAATCTCTTGTAAGTGATGCACTAGGTGTAGTGATTAACATAGGGAAGTGTGATGTGGATGATAAAATACCATCTCCATCAAACTTGTTACCCTGATCTTGAATGTTTATGGATGCAACACCACCTGCTGTGTCTGACCATACAAATAGTTTTGCACCTGTTCCACTTGAAACGTTAACCTGAGTACACGCTCTTGCTGTGCGGGTAATACCCGAACCACTCTCAATTAGTTCTCCAACTTGGAACACTCCAGTGTCGGTAGATGATCTCTTAACAACTAGTCGTTTCTGTTGTGTTTCAATTCTTGAGATGGTTGCAGTTGCACCCGAAGTGCCTCCTGTAACAACTCCATTTACAAAATATCCTGATAGATCACTCAGATAAATGTAACCGCCTGGGAATGCCTTAGGTACTGTAGTGTAACTACCACCCGACTTAATGAATACACTTCTGATTTCACCAGTGGCAGTTTCGTGGTTGATCGGGGAATCATCTTCGTATGTTAAACTGTTAAATGAAAGGTATACGTTTACCGTCTGGCCAACCGTTAATCCCGAAACGAATGTGACTCTATCATTGTTTGTAGTAAAGTCTGCAGTTCTAACCTTCTCAATACCATCTACGAAAACTCTAACTGAGTCATCGTTAAAAATAACAAGATTGTTATAGTCATCTGTGACTGAAGCTCCACCGAATACTGTTTGACTTGCTGTTGCAGTAAATTCCCACTCGGTAACAAATATTCTATCACGACCTTCGGGTTTGGTTTCAGTTTCCAGTAGGATGGCATCTACAATAGAACCAATGACTGCTTCTGCACCATCACCATTTCCACCCTCAAATACAATTAGATCACCCGCTTCATAACTAGAACCTCTGCTCTCGATCATGATCTCGGTGATACCACCTTCTATCAATCCATTTACAACTGCAAGGGATTCTGTGGTGTCGGTGTCATCTTTAGAACCAACGATATTAATCTGATCATTCAGATTGTAAAGTGAACCGAAAGGATTCAACTTAGTCTCAAATAATAGACCAGCACCGTCTTCTAGAAGAATAACTCCACTGTCATTGTGTGCAATGTAACTAGATGAACCTGTTGTGATGTCTGAGATGATACCATTAACAGTTGCAGTAAGTGTCGTTATACCGTCTCTGTCAAGGATTGTAACAGTACTTCCCTTGGTAAACACTCCCACATGATTGTTCATGATCTCTAGTGAATACAAATTGTCCACATTATCGAAATATACATTCTCAATAACTGCTTGTGCAATGATTATCTTTCCAGTTGAATCGTATTGTGTTATCTTGTCGTTTGCTTCAGGAATTCCCGAAGTCATTGTCAATCTCAATCTTCTCTGTTGAGAGTAACCCGATTCACTTACATGAATAGTTTCATCAATTGGATATCTTATTGTGGCATCTTGACCATACAATAATCTCATTAAGAACTGTAATGATTCTCCAGTCCCCTTCATTTGATAGAGGTCGTGGATGTTTTTAATTGTTAGACGACTATTCTGTAAAGATGCAAGATCAATCGAAGGCATAAAGTCTTTTTGGAAATACTCCAAGAAGTCTTCAGTCGTGTTATCGATGTCTGAGTAGTCTAATAGTCTGTTGTTTGCGAGAACACTGTTCTCTTTATAGGTAGCAACTATACCTTTCTGTGTGGAATTTCTACCTGTAACCGTCTCTCCTTTTGAGAAACCATTACCTGAAATCGTGTTAATGAATAATGAATTGCCGTTTACAACTTCTATCTTTGCAACGGACTTACTGGTTGTTCCTACAATATACTCACCAACGGTATATGGCCCTGCAAGACTCACCTGAGTTTCACTAATAACCTTAGATGTTTCTGAAGTAGGGGACGGTGAGACGGTAGCAGGTTCAAATAATAATGAACCTGTACCGTCTTCTATGGCGAAACCGTCTAATTCGCCTTGACTTTCAAGAGTTAATATCTCTGCCTCTAAAAATTCGAAATACGCCTTAAGGAAAGCTTCAAATGCAGGAGCTTCCGATTTCAAATACTCGGGGAGTAATGAAGGAAGTCTGTATGATAACTTTTCCGAAATTTGTTTTTCGTGAGACATAGTTAATTAATTCTCTTAAGTGATTGCTGGTCTAGACGCAGTTAAACCTGAGTCTGCAATTGGGAACCAATGGGTTCCTGACCATATTAATACCACTGATTCACCAATCGTAGACAAAACGATGTTCGTTGCTGCCGAGGCTGATGGCCCAAATGATGTTACTTGGATATTTGCATTCCAAGATGCTGCTGGTTCAGTCGCAGCCCAGATAACCTTTATCTGTCCTACGTTAGTACCACTGCCCAAAGTAAATTGAACGTTTGCTGTTGCACCTGATAAATCGATTGCTGTTGCAAAAGATGTAGCAAGTGTATCACTCGCAGCGGTTACTGTCGTAATATCGTCTATCGCTAAATGCGTAGGGATATTTTCGAACAATTGACCGATGGTCATTTTCTTGTTGACGGGCGTTCCGCCTGGGTTTTCTACAATGTGTAGAAGGTCATCTGCTGTGATACTCGAATCGGATACCGCTGCTAATGCACTTATTTTCTTATCTGCCATTTTGTTTTCTCCTATAAAAACCAAGTTAATGGGATGCTACTGAGAGCATGGAACCTACCATCTCTCACCACTTTATACATCATTAATATGTAGAGGAAGAAGTAGAACTGTATCCTACCCCTGCACTACTTTCACCACTTGCGATGGTGTCTACCTCACCCTTAACCGAAATATCGTCAGCAGAGATATCAACTAAGATACCCCTTGTTGCAACAACATCGCTGCCACTCGGTATAAGTGTGAAATCAATCGTACTGTCTGCATTCACCGTTGAGGTTATGGAGATAGAATTGATTGAAATTAGTCCTGTAGAATAGTTCACTGTACCAGCTACACTATCTACATAAATTCTTGTTGACCCTGAAAGTCTATATCTTCTTAACACACCCTTACCGTCATCGTCAAAGAACTGGACGTTGGTTGCGTCACCTAGAGCATAGAACCCTGTGGTACTTGTGATACCACCTAGTGAATCATTATATCCTGAAGTCGGATTGTATAATCCGTTACCCATATTTACAGTATAACTGAGTAATTGAGTGGGTTTGACAGGGAGACCCTTCTTGAGTCGTATGTTTGTTGTGTTACTTAAGATAGATGAATCTGCTTCATCAATAGTCTTAGTTAAGTTTGAATGTCTGAAGATAGAATCGAAGTTAGTCAAGTTTGTATTATCAAAAGTGTTGATTGTTGTTTTAACCAATGACTCCAATTCTCCTTTTGAAAGAGTTGTTGCCCTTTCATTATATTTGAAGGTTGTTGAAATCAGAATCTTCACAATCTCTGCATCAACTATTTCGGGTCTTACTGTCAACATATTTAGGTCTCTCAACCTAGCCTTGATTACCGTCTTCTCGGTATCTGAAAGATAGTCTGAGTTCATAGGTTTGATTGCAAGGAACACCTTTCCGTACACTGGTGGGTTATTATCTTCTCCACCCCATACTGCAACTGCATCTGCGTTCGGGTAATACTCAGTGACCTTTGCTTTGTAGTCATTCAGTGTTACCAGTCTGTTCTGAGATGTGTAGAACTTCGTTGCTTTAAATTTGATTGATTCAATGGACTCTTTCTCTGTACCACCAGCTGCCTGTGCCGACACAGTAATGGACGTATCACTAAACCCATTGACTGAACTCACCAATGTAAAGTTCTTGGCTCCATCAGCATGAATCTCATCTACTATAATATAAGTAGTAGTGATGATGTCTCCATCTTCTAATGATTTTCCTAATACCCCATCACCAAAGTAAATCTCAACGAATCCTTCTTCGTTCTCTTGTGCATAATAAACTGCTGAAGTTGTTTTAACATTTGATATGTTTGTTGAGAGTGTGAACGTTGTTGCTGTTCCCCCTGAATTGACTGACACTTGGAGTCTACTTCTGTCCACTCTTTCATTAGATAAAACAAACTTAGGATTCGGTGTTTGATTATCAAATACGAATTGGTCTGAAGCATACGTACCCTGCACAATGGGAACACTTGCATAACTGTAAGTACTCCCATTGGCTGTAGGGTTCACGGTATTTGGTACAACAAAGTTGTACGTTTTGCCATCATAAACCGTAGAGAACATACTTCCTCTACCTAATTGCATCTGACTAACTGTCGGGTAAGTTCCATCTGCATTTTTAACGTTTTTAATTGCTAATTCTATGGTTGCACTTGAACACGTTTCGGAAGCAGGGATGAAACCCAAGTCCTTTGCTCTAGATACAACGTTCTTTCTCATCTGTGCAGAGTCTAAGAATAGTTCTGAACCTGCGATGTTTGTGTTTACTGCACCAATGTGTGATGAGTATGCAAGAAGATCGACCAACACGGCTAGTGTAGACCCTTCAAAGTTATAGTCCTTTAAAGTTTCTTGTCCTTGTAGGTATGTTTTTAGATTAGTCGCAATTGAATCGAAATCCAAATCCGTTACATTAATTTGTGAGCTCTTAATTGCCATTATCGTGTCCTAGTTACAGTGAAGTCAACTTGTTGTTTTCTTGTACTATTCTTAATTGAATAATGAATAGTAATGTTCAGTTCGTTAGAGTCTTCATTTGCTAAGATGACTTGCACATCCTCGACTCTCGGTTCGAATGCTTCGATGGTGTCTTTCAATCTCTTTTGAACCTTCCTCAACTTCCTCGAAGTGTTCAGTTCAAATAGTAGGTCTCTTACAGACCCACCAAAGTTTGGTTTGAATGGTCTCTCAAAATGATTTGTCAATACGATGTTCTTTACAGATCGTTTAACAGCATCGGTATCAGTCTTAACCGTTACATCTCCAGTGATAGGATGAGCTTTGAAAAACAAATCCAAATCTCTCCATTCTTGTTTGGTTGCAACAATCTTTGCGTTATTTACTATATCAGTTTGAATTGCCATATATCTATTTATACCGTTAAGAGTTGTTCTAAATCAGAATTAACGAAACATCTTTAGAAATTCCTGAATCATATCCTGATTGTGTTAATGGTGCAACATCAAATGTTGCAGTGCCTCCTGAAATTGTTACTCCACTTCCGTGTTCAATCTCTACTCCGTCTACAAATGCATGAAGTGTTCCAGTTCCAGTTGTTACTGTAAACACTGTATCTCCTATTTGTTCTTCGTCTTTTACCTTGGTATATGCAATCCCTTCGCCACTAGTGTCGTCTGAATTAGGCTTAGAGTCTTTCTTGGTTTCTGTTACAACTGCAGTTATAATACCTGCAATCGCTGGAATTTTTAAATTAATACTAAAAGTCATACCGATTAATTTTAGGAAGTCACACCATGTTAAGAACATGAATTCAAAAATCGCACCTAGTCCTATTGCACTAAAGAACTTCTTAACTATTTTAACCCATTCAAATAGTATCTTTTTATGCCAATTCAGTTTAAAATCTTCTAGTGCTAAAAGCATTTCTGAAATCTCTTCTTCAATTGAAGCTGTGGTTGATTCTATTACACCTAAAATACTTTTGACACTGAAACCAAAAAGTTCAAGTCCTAGTATCTTGTCTCTAATTAGACCTCTAAACTTCTCACCTTCTTCTATTAACTTGTTTTCTAAATCCTTTTTCTCTAGTTGTAGTTTCTCCAACTCTTCCATTTTCTTTATGTGGTCTTCCATGGATATATTGGGGTCTGCTAATTCCTCTTTTAGTTTATCCATCTTATCATCTAGTTTACCAATATCTGATTGTAAACTTTCTTTCAATTTTTTCCACTGGTCTTTTAGAATTTGGATTACCGCTTCTACCATTGCCTTGATATCGAAAGTCATAATGTCTATGAGTTGAGAGAAAGGTAAAGAGGGCAAACCTAACAGTTTCCATATCTTATCAAAGATACCAATCAATTTGTCAAAGACTGCGACAAGAGAATTCTGCATATACTTTTTAACTTCAGTTTTAATGTAATTCCAAACTATCTTTGCCTTACCCTTGTTATCAACTACACCAAACTCACCGTCAAATTGTCTAAACTCTTCAGGAACCATTTGAAAAAATTTGTCTACAAAATCATCTTTCAGTTTATAGATATCATCAATAGAACCTAACATTTCAGTCTTTTTCTTTTCTAGTGCTTCCAACTCTTCCGATTTCTTTATATGGTCTTCCATACTAATGTCGGGGTCTGCTAACTCTTCTACTAGTTTTTCTATATCATCATTAATCTTTTGTATCTCTTTGAACTTCTCTACTATTTGTAAGTCAAAACTCTTACCTGATATTTGGTCTATCAACTCTTGTTTGTATGCAGGAGAAGCAATCAGTTTTAAAATATCAATCGATAGACCCATCAATGATATTGTAAATGAAATTGGAACTATAGAAGAAATGATTTCTGCAATCTTTGTGGGAATGTATGTGTGAAACTCTTGAAGTAATTCTTCAAAGGCATCTCGTGCCTCTTTTTGCCAGTCCCGATTTAAACCATCTTTATCCCAATACGGAGATAGTATTGTTGCAAGTGTATCAACAAACTCTTCAATCGTTTTTACAACATCATCAATCTGTCCTTGTATTACACCTTCTATTTCAGTCTTAATGTAATTTTCTTTTTCTGCAATCTGTTTCATGATTGCATCTCTTGCTTCTTGGGTTTCCGCTTCTTCTAGTTGTTTGTATAAGTCTGCAATTTCCTTTTCCCTTTCTGCCTTCATTTCTTGGACTTTTGCTTGAAGTTGGCCAGGGATTGCAGCTATTTCATTGAATGCATTTACAATATCTTCTTTTGAGGGTAAGGAAAAGATATCCCCTTCAGGACACGCTAGTGCTGATGGGATTTTTGCCTCTACGGGTTTTACTTTACTCGTTTCAGTCATAATTAAGAGTTCGGTCTAAACTTAGTTGCTTTGACTAATACTTCTTTTGCAGATTTTAAGGTTATGTTTCCACCTGCTTCAATATCAAGTTTTCCAGTTATATCAATCTTACCGTCACTAAATGATTTAAGTTCTAGTTTTCCTATGGTCTCAATTTTTGCATCACCTAGGACTTTAATGTTAACCGTTCCACCAACAAACACTTCTTGGTCTTTACAAATAATAGTATAGTTATCATTTACAACTCTAGTCACCATAGAGCCATCAGGATGAATCTCCTGAAAAGTTCCTGACCTATGTTCTATTGCAAGTCGTTCAGCACCTAGTGTATCATCCATCTC
>Ga0209090_10000450_pt1 | contig 25585 bp, 15 predicted proteins | sample ArcticOcean_MG_C_9_FD_187432 | JGI IMG/M metagenome (GOLD analysis project Ga0209090, IMG submission 187432) | Marine microbial communities from western Arctic Ocean - ArcticOcean_MG_CB2_152 (SPAdes) (version 2) | ecosystem: Environmental > Aquatic > Marine > Oceanic | place: Arctic Ocean... | reverse complement strand
GCGGTAACAGACATAAAGATTTAGCTTGCTAAATCCGGTGCTGACGAGCGGCGAACGGGTGAGTAACACGTAGGAATCTACCCAGTAGCGGGGGATAGCCCAGGGAAACTTGGATTAATACCGCATACACCCTAAGGGGAAAAGAAGGCCTCTCTTTGAAGCTTTCACTATTGGATGAGCCTGCGTAAGATTAGCTTGTTGGTGGGGTAAAGGCCTACCAAGGCAACGATCTTTAGCTGGTCTGAGAGGACGATCAGCCACATTGGGACTGAGACACGGCCCAGACTTCTACGGAAGGCAGCAGTTAGGAATATTGGACAATGGGGGCAACCCTGATCCAGCTATACCGCGTGTGTGAAGAAGGCCCTAGGGTTGTAAAGCACTTTAAGCAGGGAAGAAGCATGTTAAGTTAATACCTTAACATGTTGACGTTACCTGAAGAATAAGGACCGGCTAACTCCGTGCCAGCAGCCGCGGTAATACGGAGGGTCCAAGCGTTAATCGGAATTACTGGGCGTAAAGCGCGCGTAGGCGGTTTAATAAGTTGTATGTGAAAGCCCTGGGCTCAACCTAGGAACTGCATACAAAACTATTAAGCTTGAGGACGAGAGAGGAGAGTAGAATTTCAGGTGTAGCGGTGAAATGCGTAGATATCTGAAGGAATACCAATGGCGAAGGCAGCTCTCTGGCTCGTTTCTGACGCTAAGGTGCGAAAGCGTGGGTAGCAAACAGGATTAGATACCCTGGTAGTCCACGCCGTAAACGATGATAACTAGCCGTTGGGCAGATTTAACTGTTCAGTGGCACAGCTAACGCATTAAGTTATCCGCCTGGGGAGTACGGCCGCAAGGCTAAAACTCAAATGAATTGACGGGGGCCCGCACAAGTGGTGGAGCATGTGGTTTAATTCGATGCAACGCGAAGAACCTTACCAACCTTTGAAATCCAGAGAAGTCACCAGAGATGGAGATGTGCCTTCGGGAACTCTGTGACAGGTGTTGCATGGCTGTCGTCAGCTCGTGTCGTGAGATGTATGGTTAAGTCCAGTAACGAGCGCAACCCCTATCCTTATTTGCCAGCGCGTAATGGCGGGAACTATAGGGAGACTGCCGGTCAAAAACCGGAGGAAGGCGGGGACGAGGTCAAGTCATCATGGCCCTTATAGGTTGGGCTACACACGTGCTACAATGGGATGTACAGAGGGTTGCGAAAGCGTGAGCTGGAGCCAAACCCTTAAAGCATTTCGTAGTCCGGATTGGAGTCTGCAACTCGACTCCATGAAGTCGGAATCACTAGTAATCGCGAATCAGAATGTCGCGGTGAATACGTTCTCGGGCCTTGTACACACCGCCCGTCACATCATGGAAGTGGGTTGCACCAGAAGTGGTTAGTCTAACCTTCGGGAAGACGATCACCACGGTGTGATTCATGACTGGGATGAAGTCGTAACAAGGTAGCCCTAGGGGAACCTGGGGCTGGATCACCTCCTTAAAAAGAGATACGTTTGGTGCAGGCGTTCACACATATTGCTTATTTTACCTAAATTTTCTTTACAGAAAATCAAAGGTTAGTTCTTTAACATTTTTATAAGTTCAATCAAGTCACATTTAAGTATTGATTTAAAAATTTATTTTTTTATTAATATTGAGAATGTGCAAATTAACAGTTTATAAAAGATTTCCTTTTCCTTTATCCGGAAATCTTGTTATAGACAACTGCAAAGTAATTTGGCGTTTTTGTGTTTTTTTAAAAACACATATAGTAGATAGAAATACTTGTTAAATATTCATTAAGTTAATTGATGTAATATGGTCAAGTAATGAAGTGCAAACGGTGGATGCCTTGGCAGCTAGAGGCGATGAAGGACGTAGTAACTTGCGATAAGCTTCGGGGAGTCGGTAACAGACTTTGATCCGGAGATTTCCGAATGGGAAAACCCACCTAGGATAACCTAGGTATCTTTACCTGAATTCATAGGGTATAGAGGCAAACGAGGAGAACTGAAACATCTTAGTAACCTCAGGAATAGAAATCAATTGAGATTCCGAAAGTAGCGGCGAGCGAAATCGGATCAGCCAGCAATCTTTATCATAGAGATTAGGGGAATGACCTGGAAAGGTCTGTCGTAGAAGGTGATAACCCTGTACCCAAAAATCTTTATGAAGAACTAAGTTTGCGATAAGTAGGTCGGGACACGAGACATCTTGACTGAAGATGGGGGGACCATCCTCCAAGGCTAAATACTCCTAGCTGACCGATAGTGAACCAGTACCGTGAGGGAAAGGCGAAAAGAACCCCGGAGAGGGGAGTGAAATAGAACCTGAAACCGTTTGCATACAAGCTGTCGGAGCTTTGATATCTTCGGATATTTTAGTGACGGCGTACCTTTTGTATAATGGGTCAGCGAGTTAATTTCTGTGGCAAGCTTAACTTTTTTAAGGTAGGCGAAGGGAAACCGAGTCTTAATAGGGCGAATCAGTCTCAGGTATTAGACGCGAAACCGGACGATCTATCCATGGCCAGGGTGAAGGTGAGGTAACACTTACTGGAGGCCCGAACCCACCTATGTTGAAAAATGGGGGGATGAGCTGTGGATCGGAGTGAAAGGCTAATCAAGTTCGGAGATATCTCGTTCTCCCCGAAATCTATTTAGGTAGAGCCTCTCATATTACTGTTGGGGGTAGAGCACTGTTTCGGCTAGGGGGTCATCCCGACTTACCAAACCGATGCAAACTCCGAATACCAACAAGTACAGTGAGGGAGACAGACTGCGGGTGCTAACGTCCGTAGTCGAGAGGGAAACAACCCAGATCGCCAGCTAAGGTCCCAAAGTATGATTAAGTGGGAAACGTAGTAGGAAGGCATAAACAGCTAGGAGGTTGGCTTAGAAGCAGCCACCCTTTAAAGAAAGCGTAACAGCTCACTAGTCGAGTCGGCCTGCGCGGAAGATGTACCGGGGCTAAATCATACACCGAAGCTGCGAATAGAAATACGGTTCGCCGTATTCCTATGGTAGGGGAGCGTTCTGTATGCCACTGAAGGTAAATCGAGAGGTTTATTGGAGGTATCAGAAGTGAGAATGCTGACATAAGTAACGATAAGAGGGGTGAAAAACCCCTCCGCCGAAAACCCAAGGTTTCCTGTTCAACGTTAATCGGAACAGGGTGAGTCGACCCCTAAGGCGAGGGCGAAAGCCGTAGTCGATGGGAAATAGGTTAATATTCCTATACTTCTTGTTACTGCGATGGAGTGACGGAGAAGGCTAGGCCAGCACAGCGACGGTAGTTCTGTGTTTAAAGTTGTAGGTTGGAGATCTAGGTAAATCCGGATTTCTAAGACCGAGAACTGATGACGATTATCTTTTCGGAGATAAGAAGTGGTTGATGCCATGCTTCCAGGAAAAACTTCTAAGCTATAGGTAGCAAGGAATCGTACCGCAAACCGACACAGGTGGGTAGGTAGAGAATACTAAGGCGCTTGAGAGAACTCTGGTGAAGGAACTAGGCAAAATGGTACCGTAACTTCGGGAGAAGGTACGCCCTCATTACGTGAAGAGATTTACTCTCGGAGCGGAAGAGGGTCGAAGATACCAGTTAGCTCCGACTGTTTACTAAAAACATAGCACTATGCAAACACGAAAGTGGACGTATATGGTGTGACGCCTGCCCGGTGCCGGAAGGTTAATTGATTGGGTTAGTCCCTTGTGGACGAAGCTCATGATCGAAGCCCCGGTGAACGGCGGCCGTAACTATAACGGTCCTAAGGTAGCGAAATTCCTTGTCGGGTAAGTTCCGACCTGCACGAATGGCGTAACGAGGGCTAAGCTGTCTCCACCAGAGACTCAGTGAAATTGAATTTGCGGTGAAGATGCCGTATACGCGCGGCTAGACGGAAAGACCCCGTGCACCTTTACTATAGGTTCACACTGGACTTTAGATTTATTTGTGTAGGATAGGTGGGAGACTTTGAAGCGAGAGCGCTAGCTTTTGTGGAGTCATCCTTGAAATACCACCCTATTAAATTTGAAGTTCTAACTTAAACCCGTAATCCGGGTTGAGGACAGTGTGTGCTGGGTAGTTTGACTGGGGCGGTCTCCTCCCAAAGAGTAACGGAGGAGTGCGAAGGTAACCTCAGCACGGTCGGACATCGTGCATTGAGTGCAATGGCATAAGGTTGCTTAACTGCGAGACTGACACGTCGAGCAGATACGAAAGTAGGTCATAGTGATCCGGTGGTTCTGTATGGAAGGGCCATCGCTCAACGGATAAAAGGTACGCCGGGGATAACAGGCTAATACCCCCCAAGAGTTCACATCGACGGGGGTGTTTGGCACCTCGATGTCGGCTCATCACATCCTGGGACTGAAGCAGGCCCCAAGGGTATGGCTGTTCGCCATTTAAAGTGGTACGCGAGCTGGGTTTAGAACGTCGTGAGACAGTTCGGTCCCTATCTGCCGTGCGCGTTGGAAAATTGAGAAGAGTTGCTCCTAGTACGAGAGGACCGGAGTGAACGAACCCCTGGTGTTCGGGTTGTCATGCCAATGGCATTGCCCGGTAGCTATGTTCGGAAAGGATAACCGCTGAAAGCATATAAGCGGGAAGCCTCCTTCAAGACTAGTTTTCCCTGGACCTTCGGGTCCTTTAAGAGCCGTTCAAGACTAGGACGTTGATAGGCAGGGTGTGTAAGTGCTGTAAGGCATTGAGCTAACCTGTACTAATTGCTCGATAGGCTTGACCTTATTACATCAAGTAATTTCTTGATACTAATATTTAAATAGCCAAATAATCTGTAGTTGTAGTTAATTTAGATTGAATTTATAAGTTTATGTCTGATGACAATAGCATGAGTGAACCACCTGAAACCATTTCGAACTCAGAAGTGAAACCTCATAGCGCCGATGGTAGTGTGGTTTCGACCATGTGAGAGTAGGACATCGTCAGACTTTTTTTAAGAAGGCCCTGTTGGTTTAACTGACAGGGCTTTTTTTATTTATCGCCAATAATTAAAGCACCTAATGCAGAGGCGTATTCGCCGTTTTCAGGAAAGTGGGGTGTAAAATTAGTTATAAGTGCAGCTTGTTCAAGCGATGTTTTTAAATTATCAAAGGTAGGTGTTCTTCCTACCACTATTATATCGCTTGCTTGGTAAGTTAAAGCAACAGATGTAGCTATCCTCGCTGCAGTTTGACCTACTAAATTTATTATCCCCGCTGCAATATCTTCCCTGCTTGGAAGCTCTGACGTCTTGCTAACCCTTCCAAAATTAACGGCGGTAGTATCTTTTGGCAACAGCCCAATAGGTCCAGAGACAACATCTTCTATAATTAAATCTACACCATTTGTATTTCCTTGCTTGGCTAATAAACCAATTTCCTCTGGATCTGTAGTATTTAGAAGTAATTTAGATAACCCAAGAACAGTACCTCCTCCTATGCCTGTACCAGAACAGTGAATAAATTCACCATCTTTTGCTAAAATACAAGCTGTTCCTGAACCAGCGCTTACAATTATCGAAGGTTTAGATGCTTCAATGCCTGAAAGACTCACTGCTCCTTCGCCAACTGCGTTTACTTCATTAACATGAGTTATAGGAATACCATTGAATGAATTTCCTATATTTTTATGTTTTCCGCCAGTAAGAGATATGTGTTCTATATCTTCTTTAATATCTAAATTATTTATGATTTCATTTAATAAAACCTCATCTGGTTCTTTTTCAGACATCATCATGTGATGATGTAGATTGCCATTTAACTCTTTGGCTAATGAGTCAATTACAGTAATACCAAAATCAATTGAGATACGCATAATAATATTTTCCTCTAAAAAATTATGAATCTATTCGTCTATACGGTTTATTATAAGAGTAGTAATTAATTAAAGGAATGTATGGATATAAGACAATTGGTAATTGTTGCTCATAAGAGGGACGAAGTTGTAGAAAAATTATGTAACCTGTTTGAGATTAATGTTGCTTATTACGATCCTGGAATAATACATTTCGGTTTAGAGAATGCCTTGTTGCCCATAGGAAATACTTTTCTAGAAGTTATAAGCCCAGTACAAGAAAATACAACAGCAGGTAGATTTTTAGATAGGAGAGGTGGGGATGGTGGTTATATGGTTATTATACAAGTTGATGATTTTGCCTCTTCAAAAAAAGCAGTAGAAAAGGCCTCAATAGATATAGTTTTTGAATCTGAAGACCCTAGCGCAAGAGCGATACATCTCCATCCAAAACAGTTAGGAGGTGCTATTTTATCTTTGGATTCTATGGATCCACCAGAAAGTTGGAAATGGGCAGGAGATAATTGGAGAGAAAAAGTTGATACTACTCTTGTAGATTCAATAGCAGGAGTACAAGTCCAGTCTTCTGATCCTCTAGAAATGAAGAACAGGTGGCTTTCTGTTTTGCCTTCCACAGCGAAGGAAGGTGAATCTATTATCAATCTTGATCACACTGATATTGAATTTACCGAAGACTTAGACAAAAGAGGGAATGGTGTTTCTGCCTTTAAAATAAAGGTTAAAGATAAAGAAGAAATTTATAAAAGGGCCAAGGTGTTAAACTTATTAATAAATCACGAAATTGAAATAGGAGGTGTAAAATTTTTACTTTCTTAAAACACATATTTGTTGTCTTTCTTTCAATATTTATAGTTGCTTGTGGGGGTGGGGGTGGAAGTTCTGATAGCTCTCCTTCAAACCCTACAGGCTCAAGTACTCAGACACCTACACCCACACCCACACCTACACCCACACCTACACCTAGTCCAACGCCAACATCAACTTTCGAGGCTGATAAGGCTACTTATGAAAGCTCTGATGAGTATATGGAGCAACAAGGATTGGCTTTAATAAATGCTTCTTCTGCATATGCTAGAGGAGCTACAGGATCCGGAGCTTTAATTGGAATAATGGATTCTGGGGTCGATGTGCTCCATCAAGAGTTAGATGGATTTATGAAATTAACCTCTGATAGTTACTTAGAGTATCAAACAAGATCTCCAACTACTGAAGAAAAAAGACATGGGACTCATGTGTCTGCTATAGCCTTAGGAGAGAGAGATGGATCTGGAATGCATGGAGTGGCGTTTGATGCTCAGCTTTTCTTTATTTCAATAGAGCTAGGTACAGCAGGTGAAGAGTATGAACCTGCAACTATTGATTCAACAGTAGATTATTCTGGAATAGATAATTCTTGGTCAACCTTGGAAAGTTATTTTACTGATAGGCAAGTTACTGTAGTTAACGGAAGTTTTGGATATCAAGGGAATATTAATGACTATACTGAAGAAAATATTAGGGATGCCTTTCCTAAGACTATTGCAGTTTTAGCTCAAGAAGGCACTCCAAATGCAGATAAAACTATATTTGTATGGGCTGCAGGTAACGGGGGTGGATATGCCGACCAAGGAGTAGATTATTCAAGTCCAGAGGTATTTGGAGGTCTTGCATACTTACTAACTGAATTAAGTTCTAATACAGCTGCTGTTGTTTCTGTAGATGCTGATGGAACTATTAGTAGTTTTTCAAATCGTTGCGGTGTTGCAAAAGATTATTGCTTGGCAGCTCCTGGAGGGTCTATAACAAGCGCTTATGCTCAAGATGCTCCTGATACAGCTTACTACGCTGAATTTAGTGGGACGTCTATGGCTGCTCCTCATGTTTCTGGTGGCATAGCTCTTTTAGCCGACTATTTTGATGGACAGTTAGGTAATACCGAAATCTTAGATAGGTTATTCCAAACGGCTAATAAAACGGGTATTTATTCAGACTCTTCTATTTATGGACAAGGGCTCATGGACCTAAATGCTGCTACACAGCCTTTAGGGCAAACAATGGTGGCTGTAACTACTTCATTAAAAGGTCTAAAACATACTGAGTTTGATACTTCTATTGGTTCATTAGGGCCTGTTTTTGGTGGTTCTTTTATAAAGAATCTTCAAGAGAAGAATTTTGTTGTTTTTGATCAACTTGGTGCACCTTTTCAAAAGCAATTAAGCTCAACTTATCTCAAGAATATGAAGTCTTTGTCGTGGTTAAGCTCTCAACAATCAAATGCATCAAAGAGAATCTCTGAGATTCGGACAAAACCAAACGCAAAAACTGAATTGACCTTTGGACTACAAACTAATAACTACGGAGAGCACGACTTATTCATGAGCTTGTGGGCAAAAGATGAAAGAAACCTAAAGTTCTTTGCTTTAAAACAAGAATTATCTGATTCAAGTTTTTACTTTTTTGGTTCTGGGGTTAGTCCTTCATTATTCTTTGGTGAGAATAAAATAAATGCTTCATTACGTAATAAGTTGGGTAGCTCTTCCCAGTTTGGATCGCCTTTTTTAGATTTTGTATCGGAAGGTTCTTTTATAGGAGGGGGTGTCGATATTGGAGCTTACTCTAGTTTTTCAGGAGTATTCTTTAAAGGGAATCATGAAAAGGAAGAGTCATTGGTTATGGAATTACCTAGCTCTTCTGGGTTGCACTTGGAGTACAAAGAAAATTTTAAAAATAGTTTCTTATCTTTACAAACAGGACTTTTAAGAGAATCTGAAAGTATATTGGGAGGTTCTTTCAGTGGAGGTTATGGCTCTATAGATGAATCATTTACTTATTACACAGGACTGCAAGCTTCTCGTGCTTTCTCTAGATTTTATGCCACAAGCTCAGCTTTTTTTGGAGAAACTCATGCTGATCTATCTGAATTAGGACTCATGAAGTCTTTAGATAAGTTCTCTACCTCCTCTTTTAATTTAGGAATTTTTACCAATGGAATATGGTTTCCAAATGATTCTATTGGCTTAAAGATTACTCAACCTTTACGGCTTGAAGAGGGAGATATGAATTTATCAATACCTGTCGGTAGGACAAAATATAGAGAAGTGCTTTTTGATGAATATAAGATGGACCTTAGTCCATCTGGAAGAGAAATTAGGGCAGAATTTATATATCAAAGAGAAGTTAGAAAGGGAAATTTCTTTGCGAGTTTTGGCTACATTAAAGACCAGGGGCACATGAATCTAAGTAAGCCAGAGCCTTATGTAGCTGCTAATTGGCAGTTTTATCTCTTCTAAATCTTAAAAGTGAGAACTTAATCCGGCTTGAGCTTGTTCGTCAATTTCTTCAACGTCCTCAAGCGGCTTGTTGAGCTCAGCCCAATCAATTTCAAAATCACTATCAGAGTCTTGGTATTGAAGAAGGCCTAATTCTTCGTACAGAGGTTTAACTTTATCAGTGAGAAGGCCGATCCTTTTAAGGTTTGGCAAGACCCTTGTAAATAATAGGTTTCTGAATTGGTCATTTGTTGCATCATTAGCTATGAGCTCTCTGATATCATCTTCAGACATATTGAACCATTTAGCAGGTAGTTCGGTATTTATAATTCTGTCTCTCATGATCACACAGGCCTCGTAGCAAAACATAGCTCTGTCTTCTACTTCTTCTTCGGTAAGAGTTTGTAGAAATTCTTCTAGGTAATTAACTCCAAAAGTTACGTGTCTTGCTTCGTCTCTAATTACGTAGTGAACCAATTGTCTCAAAAGGGGGCAGTTGGTTGTCTCCTTGGTCGTTTGAAAGGCAGCTAAAGCAAGCCCTTCAATGATAATCTGCATACCAATAAATTTTAAATCCCATCTTGGGTCAGTTAAAATTTTATCAATAAGAGCCTTAAGGTTTTTATTAATTGGATATTCCATACCGTGAACTTTACGTATGTACTTATTAAAAACTTCCACGTGCCTTGCTTCATCAAATGTTTGAGAAGCAGCGTAGAGCTTTGCTTGGTAAGTAGGGGCACAAGAAACCAATTGAGAGGCTACTAAAAGAGCTCCCTGTTCCCCATGGAGGAACTGGCTTAAAGACCAGGCCGTATCATGTCTCATGTACTCTAGCTTTTGATCATCAGGTAGCATTGAAAGAGGTCCTTCCATTCTTGCTATGAGTTCTGCTTTCATAGGAAATTCATCTTTTCCAATATGATTATCCCAGTCTAAGTCAATTGAACCGTTCCAATTTAATTCCTTTCCTAGTTCATAGAGCTTTTTAATTCTTGTATCAGCATCGGTGTAATCCCAATTATAAGACCCAACAAGTGGTGTGTTGAATATCTCAACTATATCTTCTATGTGTTTTGCTTCAAAACCTTCGGGAAGGTCAAATTCTCTAAGTTCTGTTGGGGTTACTTTTAACTCTGTTATTTTCATGTTCAGTTATCCTGTTTCTCCGTAATCTAAAGGTTTGGAGAGTTCTTCCCAGCTTGTATCCCCATTGTTTTCTAGGTTTTGAAATTCAAGTATTCCCATTTCTTCATATTTCTTAGAAACTTTATCCGTTAATAGACCTATCCTCTTGAGGTTAGGCATTATTTTAGTAAAAAGGAGATTGTTAAATAAAGCAGAACCCTCCGATTGATTAATTATTTCTGCAGCTTCATCCACATTCCAACCGTAATGCTTCATAACATTTGTTGAGCCAAATCTATTTCTCATAACAACACAAGCTTCATAAGCAAATTCTGCTCTTTCTTCTCTCTCTTCCTCTGAAAGAGTTTGAATAAATTCTTCTAAGTAATTAACACCAAAAGTTACGTGTCGTGCTTCATCTCTAATTACTAAGTAAAAAATATCTTTCAAGAGGGGATCCATAACAGATGCTCTTTGCCTTTCAAAAGCTGCTAAAGCAAGACCTTCGATAATAATTTGCATTCCTATGAATTTAAGGTCCCATCTCGGGTCAGTAAGAATTTTATCTAAAAGCAACTTTAGACCGGGCATAATTGGGTAAGTCCAGCCGATCCTTTCTTGTAAATATTTGTTATAGACTTCGACGTGTCTAGCTTCATCAAAAGTTTGTGATGCTGCATATAACTTTGCGTTATAGGTGGGCGCACAAGATACGAGCTGGGAAGCAACTAATAAGGCGCCTTGTTCTCCGTGAACAATTTGACTTAAGCCACTTGCCAAGATATGCCAGCTGCACTCAATCTTTTCTTTCTCACTTAAATTGTCGTAAGGTTTAAAGCCTTTAAATTGTTGAAATTCAGGCAAAGAAGCCCAATCCGCATGCGAGTAAGGTTCTTTAGACCAGTCAAGATCAATCGTGGTATTCCAATTAAGTTTCTTACCAAGTTCATATAGCTTGTTTAGCCTGTTATCTGCAGTTGTGTAATCCCAGTTGTAGGATCCAGTAAGGGGCGTATGGAATATTTCTATTATGTCTTCTACATCTTTCGGTTGTAACTTACTCTCTAAGTCATCTTTATCAAAATAACGCAGATCAGATGGACATTCTTCTATTTCTGTAATTTTCATAAGATTATTTTAAACGTTGCGCTCAAGGGTGTCTAACTAAAGTAACTCTAATAAATAGTTAATTTAATTGAAAGCTGGCTTGGGTGTTCAATCAACTTTAAATAAATCTGTTAATTGCTCTAACATTGCACCGCCCAGCTCTTCAGCTCGGTGAATGGTTACAGCATTTTTATAGTATCGAGTTACGTCGTGTCCTATGCCAATGGCAATTAAGCTTACTGACGATTGAGACTCAATAGAATGTATAACCTGTCTTAAGTGTAGATCTAAAAAATTATTTTTATTGGTTGAAAGAGTGCTGTCGTCAACAGGAGCTCCGTCTGAGATTACCATTAAAATCTTTCTTTGTTCCTGTCGTCTTGCCAGTCTATCGTGTGCCCAGATTAAAGCCTCGCCATCTACATTTTCTTTTAAAAGACCCTCTCTTAGCATGAGACCAAAATTCTTTTGCCCTCTTCTCCAGGGAGTTTCGGCAGACTTAAAAATAATATGTCTGATGTCATTAAGTCTTCCTGGATTCTCAGGCTTGCCATCTTCCATCCATTTTTTTCTGCTTTCTCCGCCTTTCCACTGCTTGGTGGTGAAGCCTAAAACTTCTGTTTTTACATTGCACCTTTCCAGGGTGGTGCTGATTATATCGGCGCAGATCGCAGCAACTGTCATGGATCTTCCCCTCATAGAGCCTGAGCTATCAACCAGTATAGAGACGGAAGTATCCCTGAAGTCTGTGTCTTTCTCTACTTTGTAACTTAATGCAGTTAAAGGGTTTGTAATGATTTTATGTAATCTAGAAGGATCAAGCATCCCTTCTTCCTTATTAAATTCCCACGAACGGTTTTGTTGAGCCATTAGAAACCTTTGAAGACGATGCGCTAGCTTAGAAACCGTAGTTTTGCTTGGCCCCATTAATTGATCTAAATGCTTTCTTAGTCTCTGCAGCTCTTCAGGACTGCAAAGATCTTCAGCTTTTAACTCTTCATCAAAACTTCTTGTATAGATTTTATAATTAAAATTAGAAGTTTGCCCAACTAAAGATTCAAGCCATGATTGATTTGTTAGAACCTCTTCATTTTCATCTACAATGGAATCATCTTCAGTCTCCCCCATCTCTGTATCAACATCTTCAGAACCTTCTTCCATTTCCGAATCTTGAGAAATATCTGACTCATCTGGCATCTCTTCATCTTCTGTAGTGTCGTCTTCACTGGAAGTGTCATCATTATCAGCATCGGTGGACGGTTCATCTTCTTCTGAAAGAGGATCAATGTCATCAACCTCCAGTACATGAAGTAACTCTCTAGCAACTTCAGCAAATTCTATTTGATTCTCTAAAGATCCTTCTAAGGCGTTTTTGAATGGAAGTCCTTTATCAAGGAGTTTTTTTCTCCATGGTTTTAAAGACCTTATTGAATCAGAACTAAGTTTTTCATCCAAAAGAATATTTCTAAACCAAGCCTCAAGAGCTATTTCTAATAGATCATCCTTTTCTTCTAGAAATTGCAATTCTTTACATTTCTCATCAAATTTGGCTTTAAGATTCGTTGCAACTCCAGGGTATTTTTTTGAACCTAATACTTCTACTCTTACGTCCTCTAGATTGGCTAATAACGAATTTAGTTTGGGAGTTCCTGCATCTACTGTAATCTTTTCTTTCCTGTACCTCTTTACGCACGCTGCTGAATCAGCCTTTCCTCTAAAAGATGGCAATTCATTTATATGTGTTGGAGGGTTAGGTAGAGGGCTTATGCCTCCAAAACTAATTTCTAAATCAGAGTCTTCAGCCAGCGCTCTTGTTGCAGCGGCTACAGCTTCCTTAATTGTTTCAGGAGAGGGGCTCTTTAATGACATTCAGGGACAATTAGTCTTCTTCTAAATCTTCAGCTATGGAGCTTTCGAGTTCAGCGTTAAAACATCTTTGGTAATATTCTGCAATGATGGTTTTTTCAGTATCATCACATTTATTTAAGAAAGTAATATCAAACGACCGAGTTAAGTCTTTAAATATTTCATTATTTTCTGCCCAACTTATAACTGTTCTTGGAGACATAAGAGTGGAAATATCTCCATTTGCAAAACCCTGTCTCGAGAGATTTGCTACTGATATCATATTAGCTGCCTCTTCTCTGCCAGATTCAGTATCCATTGAAGGTATTTTTGCCAAAACTACTTTTAGTTCAAGCTCAGGGTCTAGATAATTAAGAGTAGAGACAATGTGCCATCTATCCATCTGACCTTGGTTTATTTGTTGGGTTCCATGATAGAGGCCTGTGGTGTCTCCTAGGCCAACGGTATTTGCAGTTGAAAATAATCTAAAACTAGGATGAGGTTTAATAACTTTATTCTGATCTAATAGAGTAAGTTTCCCTTCAACTTCAAGCACCCTTTGGATTACAAACATCACATCCGGTCTTCCTGCATCGTATTCATCAAAAACTAGAGCTGTTGGCGTCTGAAGGGCCCAGGGAAGAATGCCTTCTCTGAACTCTGTTATTTGTTTACCATCTTGTAAAACAATCGCATCCTTTCCTAAAAGATCAATTCTACTGATATGGCTGTCTAAATTAATTCTCACACAAGGCCAATTAAGTCTAGCTGCTACCTGTTCTATATGGGTAGACTTTCCTGAGCCATGATAGCCTTGGATCATAACTCTTCTGTTGTGAGAGAACCCAGCTAAGATTGCTAGAGTGGTATCTTTATCAAACTTATAAGCACTATCAATTTCTGGAACATATTCATTCCCATTGCTGAAACTTGGTACTTTTAGGTCTACGTCAATATCAAATGTTTGCCTTACGTCTAATTTAATATCTGGAGTTTGGTCGCTAATTTCTGTCATTTTATTGCTCATGAAATTTTAAATAGTTACTTAGTCTTTTTTTAGAGCGATCTATTATCCCTATTTAGTAAATTTCAGCAAGGACGGCGCACTGGAGTACAATATCCGGATGGAAAATAAGAGATTAAAAGATGTAGAGGGTGTCTGGCAATTAATAAGGGAAGAGACAAAAAAGAGAATGATAGCAGAACCTGTTTTAGCTAGCTTTTTTCATTCTACCATTTTAGAACATAACTCTTTTTCCTCTGCTATTGCAGATCAATTATCAAATGACCTTTCTAATACATCTGTCCAACCAATGATGATTAGGAAAGTAATAAGAGAGGCTATTAATTCAAGTAAAGAAATTCTTGAAGCGACAGTTTCGGATCTCAATGCAGCTAAAGACAGAGACCCTTCCTGTAAATATTTCTCAGAACCTCTCTTGTTTTTTAAAGGCTTTAAGGCGTTGCAATCGCATCGTGTAGCGAGTTGGTTGTGGAGTGAAGAAAGACAAACATTAGCTCTTTTTATTCAAAGTCGAGCCTCTGAAGTTTACGGTATAGATATTCACCCTGCTGCTGAGATTGGAAAAGGGGTCATGATAGATCACGGTTCGGGGGTTGTCATTGGTGAGACTGCTGTAGTAGAGGACAATGTTTCTATTTTCCAAGGAGTAACTTTGGGTGGAACGGGAAAAGATATTGGAGATCGTCACCCGAAAGTCAGGGAAGGGGCTTTATTGAGTGCTTCTTCAATCATATTAGGAAATGTAGAAATAGGACGAAATGCGAAAGTAGCTGCAGGAAGTGTAGTGCTTTCTGATGTAAAAGAGCATGTTACTGTTGCAGGCGTTCCAGCAAAAGAAGTAGGCGAAGCCAATACCAAAAAACCTGCCTACGATGTTGATCATTCAATAAACAATAAATAAGCTTATGAACTTTGAAACCATTCTCTATGAAATAGAAGATAAAATATTAACCATTACTTTAAATAGACCAGACAGATTAAATGCCTTCACTGGTCAGATGATGGATGAATTAATCTCAGCATTTAAGCAAGCAGGCGAGGATGATGATGTAAGAGTAATTATTGTAACAGGTGCCGGAAGAGGATTTTGTGCAGGGGCAGATCTAGGAGCAGGTGAAGCTTCATTCAACAGAGATGAGAATCCCAGGTCCCCTAAAACAGAAGATCAAGAAAATTTAGAATGGATTAGAGATGGAGGAGGAAGAACAACGCTAGCTATTTTTGATTGTCCTAAACCAGTAATAGCTGCGATCAATGGGCCTGCTGTAGGTGTGGGGGTTACTATGACTCTTCCAATGGATATACGTCTTGCTAGTAAGAAAGCCAAGCTTGGTTTTGTTTTTGCTAGAAGAGGCCTTGTTCCGGAAGCAGCTTCAAGCTGGTTCTTGCCTAGAATAGTGGGAATAAGTAAAGCTTTGGAATGGACATATTCCGGTAAGGTTTTTTCTGCTGAAGAAGCTTGTGAAGGAGGACTGGTAAGATCTGTGCATGAAGAGGAAGACTTATTGAGCGCTGCAAAGGAAATAGCCACAGAAATAATTGAGAACACCTCTGCGGTTTCTGTTTCAATGACACGCCATATGCTTTGGAAGATGCTCGGGGCTGACCATCCAATGGAAGCACACCAAGTTGATTCGAGAGCAATTTATGAACTTGGAAAAAGTGAAGATGTAAAAGAAGGTGTGAATTCTTTTCTTGAAAAGAGGCCTCCAAATTTTCCCAGTAAGGTAAGCAAAGATATGCCAGATTTCTTTCCTTGGTGGGACCCAAAAGAATTTAAATAATTATGAAAAAAAAGGCGTTAAGTAAGCTTATTAAGCTTATGGACTTAGAAAAGCTAGAAGTAAATTTATACAGAGGTCAGAGTGAAAATATTGGCGGTCCTCGCGTCTTTGGAGGTCAGGTAATAGGGCAGGCATTGGCTGCTGCAGTCAGAACCGTTGAAGAGAAGAGGCTGGTTCACTCTCTTCATGCTTATTTTCTTAGACCAGGAGATATGGAACATCCAATCATCTATGATGTTGAGAGAACAAGAGACGGTGGAAGTTTTACGACTAGACGAGTTGTAGCAATCCAGAAAGGAGAACCTATTTTTGATATGGCTCTATCTTTTCAGAAGAAGGAGAAAGGCCCTTCACATCAGATTGATATGATGGATATACCAGGTCCAGATGAATGTACAAGTGAGTTGGAAGTAAGAAAGAAAATGATTGATAAGGTTCCTGAAAAATTTAGAGATTTCTTTTTGAGAGAAAGGCCAATAGAGATAAGAAATCTACCAGGAGAGGGAATGTTTGAGACACCCAAGAAAAAACCGCCCTATAGTCATGTATGGATGAAGGCAGTAGCAAAGCTCCCGGATAATGTTGTTCTGCATCAGGCAATCCTTGCTTATGCTTCTGATATGGGACTCTTGAGTACTTCTTTAAACCCCCATAGACTTAGCTTTGCTCAAGGAAATGTTATGAGTGCCAGTCTTGATCATGCCATGTGGTTTCATAGACCTTTTAGGGCAGATGAATGGATGCTTTATTCAACTGACAGTCCAAGTGCCAGCAATGCAAGAGGATTTAATAGAGGAAGCGTTTATACCGAAAAAGGAGTCTTGGTAGCCTCTGCAGTTCAAGAGGGTTTAATGAGAGTTATTAAGAGATAATTTATACTTTTACTCTAGAGTAGTTGATCCCATTAAGTTTAGGTCTATTTCTCTTGCAGCGGCCCTGCCTTCGTTTATGGCCCAAACAACTAAAGATTGCCCTCTCCTGCAATCACCTGCAGCAAATACCTTAGGATTAGAAGTTTGATGAACATTATGTTCTGCTTTGTAGTTACTTCTTTCATCAAGATCTATAGACAGGGGTTCGCTGACGTAATGCTCAGGACCCAAGAAACCCATAGCAAGAAGAATTAGGTCTGCTTCCCACTCTTTTTCCGTACCTTCTATTTCTTTAAAACTACTGTCTACTTCAACTGTCTTTATTCCTTTAAGGGTGCCATCTTCGTTTCTAAGAAATTCTTTACCAGAAATTGAGTAGACCCTTGGATCTTGCCCAAATAGATCAGCTGATTCTTCGTGGCCGTAATCCACCTTATGCACTCTAGGAAATAAGGGCCAAGGGTTATTTTCAGCTCTTTCTTTGGGAGGTTCTGCCATGATCTCAAAGTTTATTAATGATTTACAGCCGTGTCTGAGCGAAGTCCCTATGCAGTCCGTGCCGGTGTCTCCTCCGCCAATAACGATCACAGTTTTATCTTTGGCTGAAATGAATTCTCCATTTTTATGACTAGAATCTAATAAACTTTTAGTGTTTGCTTTTAAAAAATCCATAGCAAAATGAACGCCTACACCCTCTCTGTTAGGTATAGGCAGGTCTCTAGGGTTGGTTGCACCGGTTGTTAAAAGCAAGATATCATTATTGCTGGTTAGTTCCTTTAGTGTGACAGAATTGTCTGACTCTCCACCAACATCTGTGTTTGTGAAGAATTTTATTCCTTCAGTCTTCATTTGCTCTGTTCTTTGATCAAGAATTGATTTCTCTAACTTCATGTTAGGTATGCCGTACATCATAAGACCACCCACTCTGTCTGCTCTTTCATAAACTGAAACAGAATGCCCTACGCTATTAAGTTGTTGTGCTGCAGATAACCCAGCCGGACCTGAGCCGACTATGGCAATAGATTTATTAGTCCTATAGGAAGGTATGTTGGGCTTCAACCACCCATTTTGGAATCCTTTATCCGCTATGGCAAACTCTAAATTTTTTATGGCGACTGGGCTTTCTGTAATTCCTAAAACACAAGCGCCTTCACAAACCGCCGGACAAACTCGCCCTGTAACTTCAGGGAAGTTATTGGTTTTCATTAATCTATCAAAGGCTTCTTCCCATCTGTTTTGATAAACAAGATCATTCCATTCAGGAATCAGATTGTAGACTGGGCATCCTTCTTCGGATTGACAAAAGGGCACGCCACAATCCATGCATCTTGCAGCTTGCACTCCTAATTTTTCATCATCATGGTCGGTGTAAATTTCTTTAAAATCCAGAACACGTTCCTTGGACGGTCTGTATGGTTCAACCGCTCTAGAGAATTCTTTAAAACCAGTAGACTTACCCATCTTAGCTTGCCTCTTTGTTGGATAAATTCATTTCATCAAGAACTCTTTTATAGTCTGTAGGCATAACTTTTACAAAGTTACCTATTTGATTATTCCAGTCTTTGAGAATGTTCTTGGCAACTTCAGAGTCTGTGTATTTGTAATGCTTCTCTATGAGCTCTTTTAAATCATTAAGATCATTTTTGTTTATCAGCTCTTCTAGTTCAAAAGTATCAAGATTGCATTTTCTTTCTAATTCTTTGTTAGGATCATAAACAAAAGCCTCTCCCCCACTCATTCCTGCCCCAAAGTTCCTTCCTGTAGGACCAAGAATAACTGCCCTACCGCCGGTCATGTATTCACAGCCATGATCTCCTATTCCCTCTACTACAACCGTAGCACCACTATTTCTTACGCAAAACCTTTCAGCAGCTATACCTCTAAAGTATGCCTCTCCACTGGTTGCTCCATACAAAGCCACATTGCCAAGCAAAATATTATTTTCAGCTTTAAAGCTGCTATTTTTAGGAGGGTAAATGATAAGTTTTCCTCCCGATAATCCTTTTCCAACAAAATCGTTTGCATCTCCTTCTAATGTCATGGTGATGCCTTTAACCAGCCAAGCTGCAAAGCTTTGACCGGCAGAACCATTGAGTTTTATATTTATAGTATCTTCTGGAAGCCCCTTGTCTTCCCAAACCTTAGCAACTTCGTTTGAAAGCATTGTTCCAACGACTCGGTTGGTATTTAGTATTTTTTCTTCTAAGGTAACTTTTGATCCTGTTTCGATGGCGTTTTTGCTTTTAGAAATTAGAACATTATCCAATGCTTTATCAAGGCCATGATCTTGAGATTGTGTATGGAAGACCTCAGTGTTATCAAATATCTTTTGAGCTGGCTGAAGTATATTTGAAAAATCTAAACCGTTTCTTTTCCAATGATCTATAGCGTTATCAGCTTCTAAACAATCAACTCTTCCAATCATCTCTTCAACAGACTTGAACCCCATCTCTGACATAATTTTTCTAAGGTCTTTTGCTACCATAAAAAGGTAATTCACTACATTTTCGGGTTGGCCAGTAAATTTCTTTCTTAGTTCTTTGTCTTGTGTGGCAATTCCAACGGGACAAGTATTTAAATGGCATTTTCTCATCATGATACAGCCCAGCGTTACTAGCGGAGCCGTTGCAAAACCAAACTCTTCAGCTCCCAGAAGGGCAGCAATGGCAACGTCTCTGCCGGTTTTTAATTGGCCATCAGTCTGCAGAACCACTCTAGATCTTAAATTATTCATCACTAAAGTTTGATGGGTCTCTGCAACACCCAATTCCCAAGGAAGACCTGCGTGTTTTATAGAAGTTAATGGCGAGGCTCCGGTTCCACCATCATGACCAGCAATAACCAAATGATCCGTTTTAGCTTTAACCACTCCTGACGCTATTGTTCCCACCCCCACTTCTGAAACAAGTTTGACGCTAATCCTTGCCTCTCTGTTAGCATTTTTTAAATCATGAATGAGCTGAGCTATGTCTTCAATAGAGTAGATATCATGATGAGGAGGGGGGCTAATTAATCCAACACCTGGTGTTGAGTGTCTTATTTTGGCAATATAATCGTCAACTTTTTTCCCAGGGAGCTCTCCACCTTCACCAGGCTTGGCTCCTTGCGAAATCTTAATTTGTAATTCATCTGCATTGGTTAAATACCACATCGTGACACCAAATCTTCCTGAGGCAACTTGCTTGATCGCGGACCTTTTTGAAATACCATCATCTAAAGGTTTGAATCGTATAGGGTCTTCGCCGCCTTCTCCTGTATTAGATTTACCTCCAAGTTTATTCATAGCAATAGCTAGAGATTCATGTGATTCAGTTGATATAGAACCAAGGCTCATGGCTCCCGTTGCAAATCTCTTAACTATCTCAGATTCAGATTCAACTTGATCAATATCAATGGATTGATTTGGAGAGGAAAATTTTAGTAAACCTCTTAAAGTGCAATTTCTTGTAGTGTTTTCATTAGCATGTTTAGCAAATTCCCAATAAGCGCTTTCGTCATTATTTCTTGCAGCCAATTGCAAGCTTGAGATAGTTTTAGGATCCCACATATGGGAATCACCACCGTTTCTCCAATGAAAGTCGCCAGGATTTGATAAAACTGACACTTTCCCATGCAGTTGTTTTGGGTATCCCAGGTCATGTCTTCTGCTGGCTTCTTTAGATAGTGCCTCAAAATTAACACCCTGGATTCTGCTCGCTGTTCCCGGGAATGCTTTATCTATTATTTCATCAGCAAGGCCAACAGCTTCAAATATTTGAGCTCCTTTATACGATTGAAGTGTAGAAATACCTATTTTAGCCATTACTTTTAATACTCCCTTCTTAACTCCCTTTTTATAAGCACCAATTAGATCTTCATAAGAAGTTATATCTGCTGAATTGAGTAAACCATCTGTTTGCGATTGCCAAAGCGCTTCAAAAGCAAGGTACGGGTTGATGGCATCTGCACCATAGCCAAATAATAGACAATGGTGATGCACTTCTCTTGCTTCCCCTGTTTCAATTATAAGTGCAGTTTTAGTTCTCTTTTCATTTTTAACTAAGTGTTGATTGACACTAGAACAGGCAAGTAATGAGCTTATGGCAAGGTTTTGTTGGTTGAGATTCTTATCAGACAAAACAATAAAAGAATAATTATTATCAATCGCTGATTCAGACTCGGTACAAACTCTGTCTATAGTTTTTAATATGCCACTGTGACCTTCTTCCTTGGGGTAAGTTATGTCTATGACTTTGGTTTTCCAGTCGTATTGATTTAAGTTTTTTATATTACTTAATTCTTCATTTGAAAGAATTGGATTCTTTAGCCTTAATCTGTGAGCATTTTCAGCTTTGGATGATAGTAAGTTTCCTTCAGGGCCTATTAAGCATTCTAGAGACATGATCACTTCTTCTCTGATGGAATCTATTGCTGGATTTGTTACTTGCGCGAAGAGTTGTTTAAAATAATCAAACATTAGGCGAGGCTTATCAGACAGACAGGCAAGTGCTGCATCGTTACCCATAGAACCCAAAGGATCTCTCAGTTCTCTGACAAGTGGCATCAACATAAACTCCATGGTCTCGGTTGTGTAACCGAAAGCTTGCATTCTAGGAATGAGGTCATCTCCTACAAGTTCTAATCTCTCTTCAGATTTATTTAATGCGCTTAGATCAACAACTTGATCAGAAACCCATTCTCCAAAAGGTTTTGACTTACAAATTTCAGACTTTATTTCTTCATCGGGAATCATGCGACCTTCTTCAAAATCAATTAGGAACATTTTGCCAGGCTGCAGCCTCCCTTTTATCAGGACATCTCTTGGGTCAACTTCAAGAACACCTACTTCGGAAGCCATGATGACCTTATCGTTTTTTGTAATATAGTATCTGCTAGGCCTTAAACCGTTTCTGTCAAGCACCGCACCTGCACATTTACCATCCGTGAAAACTATAGAAGCAGGTCCGTCCCAGGGCTCCATTTGTGAAGAAGAATATTCATAGAATTTTTTCTTCTCTTCCGACATGTTGATGTCTGATTGCCATGCCTCAGGTATCATCATCATGATTGACTCTTGAAGGCTTCTGCCATTAAGAATTAGGAACTCCAGGATGTTATCAAAACTACCTGAATCAGTGCAGTCCTGTTCAGCAATAGGAAATAATTCTTTTAATTTAGACCCATACGATTCACTCTCTGACATTCCTTGTCGTGCTTTCATTGAATTAATATTACCCTTCAGTGTATTAATTTCTCCGTTATGACACATGTAACGATTTGGCTGTGCTCTGTCCCACGAGGGGAAAGTATTTGTACTAAATCTAGAATGAACCATCGCAAGATGGGTTTGAAAATTTTCGTCTTCAAGGTCCGGGTAAAAGGGAAACAGTTGGGAAGGGGTTAACATGCCTTTGTAAACTAGAACTGTTGATGAAAGGCTGCACGCATATAAAAGTCCAGCTTCGGTTAAGTCTTGACTGCCTCTTAGTTGATGACTAAATTTCTTTCTTATCAAGTAAATTTTTCTTTCAAACTCTTCTTCGTCAATATGATCTTCTTTCCCTATGAATAATTGAGCTATGTGAGGTTGTGCTCTGAGAGAAGCAGGTCCTACGTTAGCTTTTTCGGGTTCAACAGGGACGTCTCGCCAACCTATAAAACATTGATCTTCATCTTTTATTACCGATTCAATTAAGTCTTTACATGACTGTCTTTGATCAGCAGATTGGGGTAGAAATATATTCCCCACCGCATAAGACCCCTTCACTGGCAGATCAAGATTTAGTTTTTTTGCTTCAATTCTGAAAAAGCCATCAGGAATTGCCATTAAGATTCCAGCACCATCTCCTGTGTTTTCTTCAAATCCGCATCCTCCCCTGTGATCCATCTTGGAATTAACAAGAAAAGCATCATCCATTATTTCTCTAGAAGGGATTCCTTTAATATTTGCTACAAGTCCAACTCCACAAGAATCTTTTTCAAATTGTGGATCATATAGACCTGTCTTTGGAGGAAGTCCAAATTTATAAGGTTCTTTAAAATATTCTTTCATCTATTCACTTAAATTAAGAGGACAAAAAATTACACAACATAAATATGCTGTGAAATATTATTAATTTGTATCTTAGGCGCGCAGGTACAGGTATTTTACCCCCTGTTTGATAATCAGGAAAGTAAAACAATTACAAGCTTGAGTTAAGAATCTCTAATATTAATGATTCATCTATTTCATTACTTACTTTTGCCTTACCTAAATCTTCAAGAACCACTAGATTTAAGGTATTTCCTCTTTTCTTTTTATCGCCCATCATGCCTTTATAGAGATCAGTAGAATTTATGGGATTCTTAATTTTAGTATCTATTTTTGCCTTATCCAGAAGCTCACGAACCCTTATGCAGTCTTGTTTTGAAATATTCCCAATTCTTTCAGAAAGTTCAAGTGCTAGAATCATTCCAATGGCAACAGCCTCTCCGTGGTTATAGTCTTTAAACTCGCCTATTAATTCAATTGCATGCCCAAAGGTATGCCCAAAGTTAAGCAAAGCTCTTATGTTTGCTTCTTTCTCATCTTCTTTAACAAAGAAAGTTTTAATTTCTATAGACCTACTTATGGCCTCCTCAATAGCTTCTGGCTCTAGTCTAAGTACTTGTTTAATGTTCTCTTCTAGCCAGCAAAAGTAATTAATATCATTAATAAGACCGTGCTTAATCATTTCTGATAAACCGCAACTTATTTCTCTTTCAGGCAGAGTCTTCAAGAAGGAAATATCAGCAATTACACCAACAGGTTGGTGGAAAGCTCCAATCATATTTTTCCCCTTAGGATGATTAATTGCTGTTTTCCCTCCAACGGATGCATCTACTTGAGCTAAGAGAGTTGTTGGGATAAGAAGAAAATTAACCCCTCTTTGATAAGTAGCAGCAGAGAAACCAGCTATATCACAAACAATACCACCACCCATGCCGATAATTAAGCAGTCTCTACTAAACTTATTTTCGACTAGGATTGAATATATTTCTGATAGTGTTTCTTGAGACTTATTATTTTCATTAGCATCTATCTCAATCAATTCTAACTTTAAAATGGATTTACTTATCATCTCTTTGAATTGCATTATCCGACTTCCACTAATCGCAGAGTCGAAGACAATAAGAACTTCTTTATTGCTTACAAATTTTTCTACAGTACTTAGATCAATAATATTATTGCCAATTTTTATATCGTAAGATTTATCTGTTAAATCTAAATTTATTTTACGCATCGCCTTTCTGGATTTCTTTTACTTTATTAAGAATATCTTGAAAAATAACATTATGACCTCTCTCTTTTTCTTTTATAGTGATATTTGCTATTTCTTCATAGAGTGGCGACCTTTCTTTTTTTAAATTTCTTAGAGTTAATTCTTTATCCTTAGAATCTAACAAAGGCCTTGATTTGTCTAATAGAGTCCTTTCTAACTGAGATTGAATTGATGTTTCTAAGTAAATTATCAAACCTGAATCTCTTAGTAAATCACGATTATCTTTTCTGATAACAATGCCTCCACCAGTTGAAATAACACAATTTATTTCAGTACAGGCTTTTTTAAGTACCTGATGTTCTCTTTCCCTAAAGCTCTTCTCACCCTCTATGTCAAAAATCCATGATATTTCTGCACCTGTATTCTTTTCAATTTGCTGATCGGTATCAATAAAATCTATTTGTAGATGTTTGGCTAATTTCTGACCTATAGTTGTCTTACCAGATGCCATTGGACCAATTAAAAAGATACGCATTAATATATTATAACCAAACCTAGATGGAATAAGACTGATGAGAGTTGTTAAGGATCTTTTAAGCAATAGTCTAATAAGACTAATTCTTCTCTTTGTGACTCTATTTCTTATGTCTGTTGCCGGTCTAAATCTATACATAGACAGCAAGCTACCTGATGAAAATAAAATAAGAGATATTGATCTGCAGATTCCTTTGAAGATTTTTACGGCTGATAACAAATTAATAGGAGAGTTTGGAGAAAAGAGAAGAACAGCTCTAGAGTTTAGTTCCATTCCTGTTCATTATGTAAACGCAGTGTTAGCTGCAGAAGATGATGATTTTTTTAATCATTCAGGAGTTAGTTATTTAGGGTTGGCAAGATCTCTATACAGGCTTGCCATATCGGGCAGAGTTCAGGGAGGTGGAAGCACTATTACCATGCAAGTTGCAGGCAATTATCTTACCAGCAGAGATATAAATATCTTTAGAAAGATAAAGGATATATTTCTTGCTTATAGGCTTGAAAAAACTTATTCAAAAGAAGAAATCTTTGAATTTTATGTGAATAGGATATTTTTTGGGAATAGGGCTTATGGAATAGCTGCTGCTAGTGAAGTTTATTACGGAGCTTCAATTAAAGAATTAAATCTAGCCCAATGGGCCATGATAGCCTCATTGCCTAAAGCTCCATCTAGTATTAACCCTTTAGTTAACCCAAAAAGAGCTCTTATAAGAAGAAACTGGGTTTTGGGCAGAATGCTTGAATTAGAATTTATATATAAAGAGCAATATGACTTAGCTGTCAAGGCTCCTCTAACGGCAACTTACCACGGCCTTGTCTCTGAAGTGTCAGCCCCCTATCTGGCTGAATCGATCAGAAGGTCCATGATTCAAGAATATGGTCTAGATGCTTACAAGGAAGGTTTTGAAGTTTATACAACCCTTGATTCTAAAAAACAAAATACCGCCAATGAAGCTATAAAAAATGGATTAGAGCTCTACGACAAAAGGCATGGCTTCAGGGATCCTGAAAAT
>Ga0209090_10000449_pt1 | contig 25589 bp, 30 predicted proteins | sample ArcticOcean_MG_C_9_FD_187432 | JGI IMG/M metagenome (GOLD analysis project Ga0209090, IMG submission 187432) | Marine microbial communities from western Arctic Ocean - ArcticOcean_MG_CB2_152 (SPAdes) (version 2) | ecosystem: Environmental > Aquatic > Marine > Oceanic | place: Arctic Ocean... | reverse complement strand
GGTACACACACTATGACTAGAGCAAGAGATAATGCCAATCTAGGCGTACAAGCAGGATCGGGTTTAGATGCCAGTGATATAACAACAGGAGTATTACCTTCAGGAGTTACTGGGGGGTCAGGTTTGAATGCATTAAGTGCTTCTAATTTATCTGCTGGTACAGTACCTGATGATAGGCTTCCTGCAACTCTTCCAGCAAAATCAGGAGTGAATTTAACCGCAGTTAATGCTTCCAATCTAGGTAGTGGTACTGTACCAGATGCTAGGTTTCCTGCAACTCTACCTGCGGCTAGTGGTGCAAATCTTACCGCTTTACCTGCGGCTAATATTACAGGAGTATTACCTGTTGGAGTTACTGGTGGTTCAGGATTGAATGCATTAAGTACTACCAAATCAGATGTAGGATTAGGTAGTGTAGAAAATACTACATTATCTACATGGAGTGGATCAACTAATTTAGTTACTATCGGCCGACTGACTTCCGAGATAAAAACAGCGAATCATATTTATGGAACTGACTGGTATAATCATGGAGGTGGAGGTGGAACAGACATATATTTAAGAACCCCTATTGTACATAATGAAGGTAACATGTTTAATATTGAGGTATTATCATATGAATATGGAGGATCTTATGCTGGTTCTTATATGTTTGGTGCATATGCTTATAGTGGCAGCAGTATGATTAGTGTTAGAACTACTACAATACACGGTCGTGGTATTTCCATGGGGGTTACTAATAATAAAATTTGGTGTAGAATAAATGGAGGAGCCGGATATTATAACCATTATTGTTTTCGCTATCACGGATGGCAAGCTAAAGATAATTCCGGTTTTTCATGGGGGAACTCAGCATGAATAATCTACCTGAACCTAATCCAGATATAATTCTAAAAATAGAAGAAGCTAATAAATGGAAAAATGATAGACTGAATACTTATGAATTATGGAATAATCAATTAGATAAACTATGGCATGATATAGACAATGGAACATTAGATAAAAATGGTGAATGGTATAAAGCAATAAAACAAATAAAAGAAGATAACCCTAAACCGGTTAACTTAGAAGAATTACAAGAAGAAATTGAAGAGATGATTACTGCAGAACGGGAAGCTTAAGGTAGCTTCCGGAAACCTGAATAATATTACGTATTATACCCATATAATTTTCCTATGTTCAATGATTATTGCAATGGCGGTTTTACTTGTATCTTTTAGATAATGGTGGTATTATAAATAGTTATAGAAATACCAACTAAACTATACTATTACAAGGAGAATATTGTGGCGTTAACCCTCCAAAAACAAACTCTTAATTTTGTGTTAGATCAAGGCTGCACTTTTTCCAAAGTTGTTGTCGCTAAAGATTCAGCATCAGTAAACGTAGCTATTTCATCTGGTACTGCTACTGCTAAAATGCGACAATCATATCATTCAGCAAATAATATATATAGTTTCACTGCAGGAATTGCGGGATCTAATGTAACAATCTCCATGACCTCTACCCAAACTTCAGCTATTCCAGCCGGGAATTATGTATATGATATTGAATATACACAATCAGGTGGAGATATAGAACGAGTAGTAGAAGGTCTTATCACAGTTTCGCCGGAGGCAACAAAATAATGGCACAGCCAACTACTAAAGCAACTTTTAAAGATTATTGTAAACGAAAACTTGGATGGCCGGTAGTAGACCTGAATCTAGATGATGATCAAGTGGAAGATTGTATAGACGATGCTTTTCAATTTTATCAAGAATATCATTATGATGCTACAGAAAATGTTTATCTTAAACACCAAGTATCCGCTTCTACTGTTAAATTAGCATCTGCTCCCACTGGTACTTTTACAGCTGGTGAATATATCACTGGTGGAACGAGTGGTGTTAGAGCAAAAGTACATGAGTATCATAGTGCTAATACAACATTGAGATTTAAAGATCCAGAAGTTAAATATGGTGGTGATGGGAATACGTATTTCAGTAATACTACTACTACGTTTTCGACAAGTGAAACTCTTACAGGGGAAGATTCTAGTACTACTGCAACAACCCACAGCTCTACACCAGTTGTTATAGGTGATTATGATAACAAATATATTGCAATTGCTGAGGCTATTATTGGAGTAAGAAGAGTAATGTCTTTTTCAGATGATGTTTCTAATTCTTCTATGTGGTCAGTTAAATATCAATTTGCTTTGAGTCAAGTTCAAGGTAATTTGGGGGGTATGGATCTAGTAACGCACAAACTCAACCAACAACACATGTCATTGATTAATGAAATGTTTACTGGTGCGATTTTATTTAGATATAATCGACATGCAGATAAATTACATCTTGATGTTTCATGGGGAGTAGATGTAAATGTCGATACTTGGGTGATTGTTGAATGTGATAAAATTCTTGATCCTGCTACATATTCTGATATTTGGGGTGATATGTTTCTTAAACAATATGCTACATTATTGATAAAGAAGCAATGGGGTCAAAATTTAATTAAATATGAAGGATTACAACTACCTGGGGGAATTTCTCTTAATGGGCGACAAATGTATGATGATGCAGTTGGTGAAATACAAGTAATAGAAGAACAAATGCAATTACGCTATGAACTACCTGTAAATCATATGATGGGATAACTCTACATGGCAACTAACCCTTATTTCAATCATTATGGAAAAAATACCGCAGACCAACGATTGATAGAAAATTTAATGATTGAATCTATCAAAACTCATGGTATTGATGTATCCTATTGTCCAAGAACTATGGTCGATGAAGACATATTAATGGGTGAAGATGGACTTTCTCAATATAATAGTGCCCATACAATTGAAATGTATATCAAAACTATTGATGGTTTTGAAGGTGAGGGTGATTTTATATCTAAATTTGGATTACAAATAAAAGATCAAATAACCTTTACTGTAGCAAGACGTAGATGGGCTGAATTGGGATTAACTGGTGATGGTAGAGATACTGCACCAAAAGAGGGAGATTTAATATATTTTCCTATGACTAATGCTCTGTTTCAAGTACTGTTCGTGGAAGATGAATCGATATTTTATCAAACTGGTGGACTACAAGTTTTCGATCTCTTATGTGAAATGTTTACTTATTCAAATCAAAAACTGAATACTGGTATAAATGATATTGATAAAATTGAACGACTACAAGCCTACTCTTTAAATTTTACTATGAATGTTGGAAGTGGAAATTATACTGTAGAAGAAATTGTATATCAAGGAAGTTCTTTATCGGAAGCAACTGTACAGGGAGAAGTCGCTAGTTGGAATTCTACAACTAAAATATTAAATCTTATTAATATGACAGGAAATTTTTCTGGTACTGTTAATATTATAGGTGATAACTCAAATGCTAATTATTCTGTCACTTCATTTAATGCACAAGATTCAACGTCAGCATCCGTTGGTGATAATTTAGCAATAGAACAAGAAGCTGATTCTATTATTGATTTCACTGAAGGTAATCCGTTTGGGAGCTTATAATGTTAGGACAAACTTATTATCATGAAACTATTAGAAAATATGTTGCTGTATTTGGAACTCTTTTTAATGATATTAATATTCAGAGAAAAAACTCGTCAGGTGTAGTACTTCAACAAATTAAAGTTCCTATCGCGTATGAAGCTAAAGATAAAATGTTATTGCGTGTGAGAAGAGGGTCTAAAGCAGATCAGAGTATTGGAATAAGTTTACCGAGAATGGGGTTTGGTTTAAATGCTATTATATATGATCCACTTAGAAAATTAAGTACTTTAGGACAAACTTATGCAGCAAATAATGCAACCTCTTCTACTACATTATTAAAACAGTATAATCCTGTACCTTATAATTTTGAGTTTGAATTGTCTGCAATGGTAGATAACTCAGAAGATGGTGCTCAGATTTTTGAGCAAATTGTCCCATTTTTTACACCAGAGTTTACAGTTAGTGTGAGTTTAATCCCCTCCATGAACATTAAACCTGATATTACAATAATATTAAATGATGTTTCTATTGATGATTCTTATGAGGGTGATTTAACTGTAAGAAGAGAAATACTTTGGAGCTTAAATTTTACACTGAAGGGGTTTATTTATCCAGATGTTAAATCTGGGTCAGTTGTTAAAACGGTTATAGTACATCTCCGTACTCCTGCAGAAGTTGGAGAATCAGAATATATTATTTTAGAAAATAGTACAGATTTTTCAATAAATCATTTAATTTTGGACGCGGATGCGGGTTCCCCAAATGATACTAGTGTAATGAAAATACTTAGTGAAGACAGTTTTGATTCATCAATGGCAGGAATTAAAACACGAATAACAACTACTCCTGGAGCAGTTGATGTTATAGCAAGTGATGATTTTGGATATTCACAAACAGTTGAATATTTTGATGATACTATAGATAATAATCCAACAACTGGATTGGATGTTAATTTATAATGATAGGAAAAAATGGAAAAAATAATAGACCAAAGAATAGACGAAATTCTTGAGATTACAAGTCTTGTTCCCACCTCAGAATTAAAGCCTGTGTCTGACCAAAGGATCAAACCAAAAACTGATGGTAAGGATCAAGATACGGATTATGAGTATGCGAGAGAAAATTACTACAACCTCATTGAGAGAAATCAAGATGCTGTAGAAGAAATGTTAGAGATAGCTAAACAATCGGAATCTCCTCGTGCATTTGAAGTTGTAGGACAGCTTATCAAAGCGGGGTTAGATGCGAACAAGGAAATGATGGGTCTACATAAGACCAAGAAGGAATTAAAAATAGAAAAGGGTGGAACTACGTCATTGGTAAATAATGCAGTGTTTGTAGGAAGTACAGCTGAATTACAAAAAATGTTGAAAATGCACAAAGTTGAAGAGGAAACTCCGTAATGGCAAGTGAAAATTATTTAGGTAACCCGAATCTTAAGAACGTTGGTCAGAATATAGATTGGACGAAGACCACTCTCAAAGAATACATGAAGTGCAAAGAGTCTCCTGAATATTTTATAGAAAATTATGTTCAGATTGTACATCTAGACAAAGGTCTAGTGAAATTTAAGATGTATGATTATCAAAGAGATATGGTTAGAAAATTTAATGATAATCGTTTTGTAATCTGTAAACTACCTCGACAAACAGGAAAATCCACTACAATTATTTCCTTCCTTCTTCATTATATCCTGTTCAATGAAAGTGTTAACGTTGCTATTCTTGCCAACAAGGGTGCAACAGCAAGAGAACTCCTATCTAGATTACAACTTGCATACGAACATTTACCAAAATGGTTACAACAAGGTGCAGTTGTATGGAACAAAGGTAATATTGAAATAGAGAATGGGTCTAAAGTTATTGCCTCAGCAACTTCTAGTTCTGCTGTTCGAGGTAGTTCATTTAATATCATTTTTCTTGATGAGTTTGCTCACGTTCCACAAAATATAGCAGAACAATTCTTCACCTCTGTTTATCCTACAATTTCTTCTGGTGAATCGACTAAGGTACTTATTGTTTCGACTCCACTTGGACTGAATATGTTCTATAAAATGTGGATAGAAGCAGAAGAAAAAAGAAGTGACTATGTACCAATTGCAGTTCATTGGTCAGAGATGCCGGGGAGAGATGCAAAGTGGAAAGAGGAAACAATACGTAATACTTCTGAATTACAGTTCACACAGGAATTTGAATGTGAATTTGTGGGGTCAACCTATACATTAATTGCTCCATCTAAATTGAGAACGTTGGTTTTTGCCAATCCAATACACAGTAATAATCACTTGGATGTATTTCAAGAACCAATAAAAAATCATGTATATGCATTGATAGCCGATACTGCTCAAGGAAAAGGTGTAGATTATTCAGCCTTTATTGTATTTGATGTTACTAAGACACCCTATAGACAAGTAGCAAAATTTAAAGATAATACTATTTCACCCTTATTGTATCCTAATGTAATTTACAATGTGGGGAATAAGTATAATATGGCTCATGTTTTGATTGAGGTGAATGATATTGGTTCTCAAGTTGCGGATACTATACACTATGATTTAGAGTATGAAAACATAATGATTGTTACTCAGAGAGGGAGAGCTGGTCAACAAATTGGTGGTGGGTTTACAAAGAACATTCAGTTAGGACTAAGAACGAGTAAACAAATTAAGAGAATTGGATGTGCAACTCTAAAAGATATGATAGAACAAGAACAATTGATTCTTCCAGATTTTGATACGATTAGTGAACTTACTACATTTGCTCTACGAAATAATACATATCAAGCAGAAGAAGGTTCTCATGATGATTTGGCGATGTGTTTAGTTATATTTTCGTGGTTGGTGAATCAACGATATTTTAAGGAATTGACAAATATGGATATCAGAAAACAGTTGTGGGAAGAACAAATGGAAACTTTAGAACAAGATATGTTGCCGTTTGGAATTATAGATTCCGGATTAGAAGAAGAAACTTTTAAAGATACTGGTGGGCAAACCTGGACAGTTGATGATAGTAATGATAGAAGATTATATAATTAAGTAAAAGGATCTATATCACCAAAGTTAACTTCTGTGGGTGGGTGGTTTATTTCTGTTATTAAATCCTCAATTTTATTAAGTAAATCAGGTCTTTCCTTTTTTAATCTAGTCAGAAAACTAATAGAACCTGTGACTAGTTGATCTGGTCGAATAGTTAATCTTTTTCCTATTTTTCTTTTATTAGATATTTCAAGGTGTTTGGGATTTACACAAGATGGATTGAAACAAGTTTGGGTTATTACTTCATGATCCGCAATTTCACCGTGAAGTCCAGTTGAGGGGGAAAACATACCATACATCATTACTGCAAATCTACTAGCAGGCATGGTTCTTCCCATAACGGAAAACATTCCATGTCCTGTTTTATTTTTTGCAGCAAGCCAAATATGACATTTTGTATTTGTCTCAGAGCGATCAACTTTTTTAAGAAATCTCTTTGTTATACTTTTACTATCCCAGAATTTAACTTTGTCCATTTTGACCTTTTTGTATATTTATGATAACACTAACTATTTATGATTTTGAAGAATTGAAAAATCATAAATAGATTCAGATAGTATTATTACTATAATTACAATAAAACTTTATTTAGGAGAGATAAAATGCCTTTTACAATTAGTCCAGGCGTTGTCACCAAAGAAATCGATTTGACTACTGTTGTACCTTCAACTTCTATGACCGAAGGTGGAATTGCAGGGCCGTTCAATTGGGGACCTGCGTATGAAAGAACAATAGTATCTAATGAAGCAGAATTAGCAAGCATCTTTGGTAAACCCATTTCAGCTACATATAAAACATTTTTTACTGCTGCAAGTTATCTCGCGTATTCTGCGAATCTTAAAGTGGTTCGTACACCTAATACAACTGATGCAAAAAATGCGACAATGGACTCAGCCAATACTGTCTATATCGCAAACGATGAAGATTATGAAAATACTTATGATCCAAATATGGGAGGAAGTCAAAGTAGTGATTTCGGTCCTTTCATAGCAAAATATCCTGGAGATCTAGGAAATAGTCTTAGAGTTTCTATGTGTGGTGCGGCTAAAGCAAACACCAACGCGGATGGTACACTTAATTCGAATACAGATGTTGTCTTAACAGGTACATCTGCTTGGACACAGAGTGGTGGAGCATTGGCAGGATCTGGTACTTTTTATCAAACAGAATTAAGTGTTGGAGATGTTATTTTACTTGGAGCTAAGTATTTAGTACTGAAAACCATTACTAGTAACACTGTAGCAACTGCATCAAGTGCATATGAATCTGATATAGCTGATGGATCTACTGTACGTAAAATAAGATCTGGATTCGCAGAACCATCTACTCAAATGATTGGTACTGTAGCCGTTTCTGCTAATGGTGCTGTTATAACAGGTACAAGCACAGAGTTTTCAACTCAAGTTAGTGTGGGTGATATAATTAAATTAGAAGGTATTTTAGAAGAAAGAAAAGTCACCGTTGTTAGTAGTGCAACTTCTATGACGGTTGATGCACCATTTGTTTTAGCCGCGGTAGCAAATACATGGTCACGTACATGGGAATATGCTAGTTCATTCGATGATCATCCTACTACTACAGCTTATGCAGCAAGAAATAGTGGATCAAATGATGAAATGCATATAATAATAGAAGATCAAGACGGAGAATTTGCTGGAGCAAACAACACTGTAATTGAAACATATTCAGGAGTTTCAGTTGCTGCAGGTGCTAAGTCAGAAGATGGTCAGAGTAACTATTACAAAGATAGACTCAATAGAGGATCATCGTATGTTCGTTGGATGGATCATGCTATAGAAGGAGATGCAGATTCTGCTTATGGAACAACTGCTTGGGGTGGAGCGGCAACAGGAAAATTTAATGCAAAAGGAGCTATTGTTTCTGCAAGTTTAACTGGTGGACATTCTGGATCAGCTTCAACTCCTGGAAATATTCAAATAGGATTGGATGAATTTAAAAATACAGAAGAGGTAGATGTAACACTTTTAATGACAGCAGATGCAGGTGCGGCTACACAAATTTATGCTATTAATAATATAGCAGAATATCGTAAAGATTGTGTGGCGTTTGTTTCACCTCCACAAATAGCCGTTGTCAATAACGCGGGATCAGAACTTAAGGATGTAGTAGCTCATCGCGAGTCGATGCCTAGTTCTTCTTATGCAGTTATGGATTCTGGATGGAAATATATGTATGATAAATATAACGATGTATACAGATATGTTCCATTGAATGGTGATATTGCTGGATGTTGTGCATTTACAGATCAAACTCGTGATCCATTTTGGTCTCCTGCTGGTGCAGTGAGAGGTAATATTCGTAATGCTATTAAATTACCTTTTAATCCGAATAAAACACAAAGAGATGGACTTTATAAAAAAGGTGTTAATCCTATAGTGGGAATGCCTGGACAAGGAATTCTTCTTTTCGGAGATAAGACACTACTAGCAAAACCTAGTGCTTTTGATCGTATCAATGTACGAAGATTGTTTATTCTTTTGGAAAAATCAATCGCCAATATGGCAAAATCGTTCTTGTTTGAATTCAACGATTCTTTTACACGTTCCAGATTTGTATCTACAGTAGAACCTTTCTTGAGAAATATTAAAGCCCGACAAGGTGTTCAAGATTTTAAGGTTATTTGTGATGGTTCAAATAATACTGGTGATGTTATTGATCGAAATGAATTTCGTGGTGATATTTATGTAAAACCATCTCGTTCTATTAACTTCATACAGCTTCAATTTGTTGCTGTAAGATCTGGTGTCGAGTTTAGTGAAATTACAGGCGGCTAATAAAATAGTCTTATAAATAATAATATAGATGGGGGAAGACGATGATTTCCGAAGGGAGTACTTGTAAAAAAGACTTCCCCATTACATCTTTAATCTAATCATCGGAGAAAAATAATGTCTACTGCAAACGTTGCAGATCCAGTATTTAGCCCAACTAATTTTTTATCTAAACTAGGAGATGGTGGTGCATTACAATCACTTTTTTCTTGTTCTCTTACATCAAGTGCTTCAAGTGTTGCGGACATGGGTTCAGTCGAATTTCTTTGTCATGCAACATCTTTTCCAGCGTCAACTATAACCTCTACTCCAATTGCTTATATGGGAAGAGAACTAAACATTCCTGGTAATAGAGCAGCAGAGACTTGGACATCTACCATTTATAATGATGAAGGTCATTCAGTACGTAATGATTTAATCGCTTGGATGAACAAGCTTAACGATTTTGAAACTAATACACGTGCCGCGGACTATGATGATCCTTCAAAATATGGTGGAGAAATGTCAGTTAGACAATTCTCGAAATCGTCAGCTGCAATAACTAATTCTGTGAAGTTTTTTAATATATGGCCTTCTAGTGTGGCGGAAATTTCTCTTGATTGGGCAACTAGTGAGATTCAAGATTATGAAGTAACTTGGGAATTTTCTCATTGGAATATTGTTCCAGCACCCCTAAGTTCAGAAGAAGTAGGATAAATCATTTTTACATTTAAAATTACTATAATTAGAAAAAAGAAAAAAATATATGGCAGTTGAATTATTTGGTTTTACTATAGGAAGAGTAGACAAAGACAAAAGAAATAAAAAGTCTTTTGCTCTTCCTGAACCAGAAGACGGCGCAGTTGAAGCTGGACCCACAGGATCAGCGTATGGTACATATGTAGATCTTGAGGGTGTAGCAAAAAATGAAGAGGAAATGATACGGAAATATCGTGATATGGCGAATTTTCCTGAATGTGATCAAGCAATAGATGATGTTATTAATGAAGTAGTCGTCACTAATAGAGAAGAGGCACCTGTTAGTCTTAGTCTTGAAAAATCTACTCTGTCAGAACCAATAAAAGAACGTATACATAAAGAATTTAAAGAAGTAGTTCGTCTACTTGATTTTAAAAAAGTTGGTTATGAGTTAATCCGAAAATGGTATGTTGATGGTAGATTATATTTTCATATTATTATTGATGAAAAAAACCCCAAACGTGGTATATTAGAACTACGTTCAATAGATCCCCTAAAAATAAAGAAGGTTAGACAGCCTAAGTTTACAGAAGGACCAAGTGGTAAAGAAGTAGATACTAATGAATTTCTAGAGTATTATTTGTTTAATGAATTTGGAATTACAGCCCAAACTGGTGGAGTAACTATGCAAATAGCGGCTGATGCTGTTTCGTATGTTCATTCTGGTATATTGGATGTAGATAGAAAAGTTGTATTGGGACATCTTCATAAGGCAATTAAACCATTAAATCAACTTAGAATGATTGAGGATGCAGTAGTAATTTACCGTATTTCAAGAGCACCTGAACGAAGAATTTTCTATATTGATGTGGGTAACTTACCAAAAATAAAAGCAGAACAATATCTTAGTGATATCATGAACAAGTATAAGAATAAACTTGTATATGATTCTCAAACAGGTGATGTCAAAGATGATCGCAAGCATATGAGTATGCTTGAAGATTACTGGCTTCCACGTAGAGAAGGTGGTAGAGGAACAGAAATAACTACATTACCGGGCGGGGAAAACTTAGGAGAACTAGCTGATGTTGAATATTTCAAATCAAAACTATACAAAGCTCTTAATGTTCCCCCCTCTCGTTTAGAACAAGATTCTGGCTTTATACTAGGACGAGCAGAAGAAATTTCAAGAGATGAAGTAAAATTTACACGTTTTGTTGAAAGACTACGTGCAAGATTTCAAATATTATTTGATGATATTCTTGAAAAACAATTACTTCTTACTGGTGTAATTTCAGCTCAGGATTGGGAACTTATAAGGGATCAACTAGTTTATGAATGGCAGTCTGATTCACATTTTGCTGAACTAAAAGATGCTCAAATGATGAAAGAACGATTGGGTATTTTAGTAACTGATATGGGTTACAGAGATGAAGTTGTTGGTAAATTTTTCTCTCAAGAGTACATTAATAAGAAGGTTCTTAAATTGACTCAAGCAGAAATAGATGAAATTAAAGATCAGATGGAGAGAGAGAAGGCAGAAGCAGCTCCTCCAGAGGGAGAATCAGAGGATCAATTTTCTGAATTTGACCCATCATTAAATAAACCTAACTTGAAAGTAATTAATAGTTAGAGTTTATAAATAGTATAAATATAATAGATAAATAAACGTATATAGGAGTTAGTTATTATGTCCGAAATGTCTGCAGTTGAAAATATTGTAGCGTTATCCGTGAATGGTGATGCAGGAGAAGTAAAATCCGCAATTAACAGTGCGCTCCAGCAGAAGATACTGGTAGCATTAGAAGATAAAAGAAAAGATATAGCAAGTACTTTTTTAACCAAAACAGAGGCAGACCCGAAAGGGCCGGAAAGTTCAGGGGAATAATAGATGGCAGCTGAAACACAAAAATTAGTTGATACCGAAAAAAAAGTAGTTTATAAATTTTATAGTAATGTGGCAGAGACAGATGTCAAGAAAGTAGATGTATCAACTCTTAATTGGGCTAAACATACTCTTACTTTATCCGCTGCATCGACAGAAAACTTTAAAGTTGGTGAAGTAATAACAACCGCCGCTACGGAACATTTTCTTGTTACTGGATTTACGGCTGGAGCATCTACTGTAGAAGTTGTTGGATGGGACAATACAAACAAAACAGCAACAACTATTCTAACTACTATGTCTAATGGAGATGCTATTGTTGGTGGTGTATCAGGAACACACACTGAAACCGTTTCAAATAGTGGAAATCTTACAGAATTAGATTACAATGTTTTAGTTACTAAAATACAATGGATGACAAACGGAGAAAACGTTAAGATTGAGTGGGACGGATCAAGTACAGAGGCTGTTGTTGCAAGTATTGGTGGTAATGGAGTTCTCAATTTACCATATCAAGAATTTCCAGGAATTGGAAGTAATGCAACCGGTGATACAGCTGGAGTTTTAGGTGATATTCAGTTTTCCACAGTTGGATTTGGTTCGGGTGATGATTATACGATTATAATGGAATGTAAAAAACAAGCACCAGGATATGACATTCCTCAATATGAACTAAATGCTAGTTTGGGATTCACTGTTGATTTTGTATTAGGTAATAGATAGGAGAAAAAAATGAGACTTATTTGCGAAACACTTGAAGATGTAGAATTTGTATGTGAATCCACTAGTACAGGTGGAAAGAATTACTTCATTGAAGGTGTATTTATGCAAGCCAATGTAAAGAATCGCAATGGCAGAATATATCCAAAAGATATATTACAAAAAGAAGCTAAGAGATATGAACAAAATTATATCAACCAAAACAGAGCGTTTGGTGAATTAGGACACCCAGAAGGTCCTACTGTTAATCTTGAAAGAGTTTCCCATTTAATACAATCACTAAAAATGGAGGGGAACAATTTTATCGGTAAAGCAAAGGTTATGGATACTCCTTATGGGAAAATTGTAAAGAATTTAATTGATGAGGGTGCTCGTTTGGGCGTCTCATCTAGAGGAATGGGCTCGTTAAAGCCTGCAGGGCGTAATGTTAGTCAAGTACAAGATGATTTTTATCTTGCTACTGCTGCTGATATTGTCGCTGATCCTTCTGCACCAGCGGCTTTTGTCAATGGTATTATGGAAGGAAGAGAGTGGATATGGGATAATGGATTACTCGATGAGCGAGAAATTACCCGAATTAAACATGATATACAACATAAAAGTATTAATGAAGTTAAAGCTTTTGAAACTTTTATGTCAAAGTTATGAATTTACTAAATATAATTACAAACAACAATAAATGCATATAATTAAAGTACAGGAGATTTAAATGTCTGAAGAATTAACAAACCAAGAGTCTGAAGAGATGACGGAGAAAGCACTTTTCGAAAAACGGAAGGTTGCTGCTGAGCAAGGTTCTTCAGATGGTGAAGAAGAAGATGAAGTAGAAGAAGGTACTTTACCTCCAGCTCTTCAAAAAGCCATTGACGCCAAGAAAAAAGGTAAAGGCGATGATGAAGAAGAAGTAGATGAAGAAGTTGATGGGGAAGAAGAAGACGAAGAAGAAGTTGAGGAATCTCAAGATTTCGGAGACCAAGGGCGTAAAGCTGATAAAAAAGCAAAATGGAAAAAAGGTGACGAAGGAAAAGAGAAAGAAATTAAAGTTGAAGCAGTATTACCTAAAACAAAAAATGGTATGCTTAAAGCTGTTTATGAAGTTCTTAATAAGTTGAAAAAGGATGAATTATCAACGAAATACGAACAAATTCTAACTGCTGCATCTCTCATTGAGTCTGAAGACGAAGATGATGATGATGAAGAAGAATCAACTACAGAAGCAAAACGTACTAAGGCCGCAGTAACTGCTGAAGACCTTACTATCGATGTTAAAGATGACGTTGCTGCATTGGTAGAAGGTGAAGATGGACTTACTGAAGCATTCAAATCAAAAGCCTCAGTTATCTTTGAAGCTGCAGTACAAGCAAAAGTTATCGAAGAAGTTAACAAAAAACTGACAGAACTTGAAAATGAGCATGTTACAGAGCAAAAGGTAGTTTCTGCTGATTTCCAAAAAGGTCTTACAGAAAAGGTTGATGGTTATCTTACTTATGTTGTAGAAGAATGGATGAAAGAAAATGAATTGGCAATCGAAAGAGGAATTCGTTCCGAATTGGTTGAAGATTTCATGTCTGGACTCAAAACCCTCTTCTCAGAACATTACATCGACATTCCAGAAGAAAAAGTTGACATGGTTGACGACTTGTTCACAAAAGTTGATGACTTGGAAACTTCTTTGGATGAAGAGATTAATCGTGGAGTAGAACTTCAAAAAGAATTGGCAGAATTTCAAAAGAGTGATGTCTTAAAGTCTACAACCAATGATCTAGCTGATACCGATTCAGAGAAAATCGCAAAGTTAGCAGAAGGCATCGAATATGAAAATGCTGAACAATATACAGAAAAATTAGCCGTCTTAAAGGAGAGTTATTTCCCTAAGACTAAATCTACCACATCTGAAATTAGTGAAACAGATGAAAACCTTCAAGTATCTGAAGAACAGTCTCCAGTAAAGCTTGATGAGAATATGAGTAAATATACTTCAGCGATACGTCGCTACAACAACAATTAATTTTTAATTCTTTTAGGAGAAAAATATGTATTTATCTGAAGACCTTCAGAAAAAATGGGGTCCGGTTCTTTCACACGAAGACCTTCCCCCAATTAAAGACAGCTATCGTCGCGCTGTTACTGCAGTTCTTTTGGAAAACCAAGAGAAAGCAATGCGTGAACAACAGTCACAAGACGGTGGAATGTTTGGTAATATTCAAGAAGCCGCCCATGCAAACAAAATGGGTAGTTCTGAAGCTGGTACAGGTGGGATCGATTATGTTGATCCTGTTTTGATTTCACTAGTTCGTAGGGCAATGCCTAATCTTATTGCTTATGATGTTTGTGGTGTTCAACCAATGAACGGTCCTACTGGATTGATTTTTTGTATGAAATCACACTACACTAGTCAAACTGGTGCAGAAGCTGGTCACGATGAAGCTGACACATCTTTTAGTGGAGCAGTAACACATTCTGCTAACAGTAACCCAGCAGATGCAAGTATGACTACTGGTACTAGTGTAACGACAGCAGTTCAAGAAGCTGATGTTACTATTCCAGAGATGGCGTTTGCAATTGACAAAGTAACAGTAACCGCTGGATCACGTGCACTCAAAGCTGAGTACACAATGGAATTGGCTCAGGATCTTAAAGCCGTTCACGGTTTGGATGCTGAAACTGAATTGTCAAATATTCTTTCCGGAGAAATTTTGGCTGAGATCAATCGTGAAGTTATGAGAACCATTTACACAAACTCTAAGCCTGGTGCACAACACAATGTTGCAACAGCTGGTACTTTTGATCTTGATACTGATTCTAACGGACGTTGGTCAGTTGAAAAATTCAAAGGCTTGATGTTCCAAATTGAACGTGAAGCAAATGCAATTGCTAAAGACACACGAAGAGGAAAAGGTAATATTCTTATTACTTCTTCAGACGTTGCTTCAGCATTAGCAATGGCGGGACAACTATCTGGTGTTCCAACTGGAAATGATATTCACGGTGATGATACTGGTGCCACAATGGTCGGTACTCTTAATGGTCGATACAAAGTTTTTGTTGATCCTTATGCTCCTACTTCTGCAACTAACTTCTTCACTGTTGGTTACAAAGGTTCATCTGCATATGACGCAGGACTTTTCTATTGTCCTTACGTTCCTTTGCAAATGGTTCGTGCAGTTGGTGAGAACTCTTTCCAACCAAAGATTGGTTTCAAGACTCGTTATGGTCTAGTTTCTAATCCTTTTGCCAATGACACAGGTGCCTCTGGTAACGGTGTTGGTGACGGTTCACTTACAGCTAACCTTAACAGGTACTATCGCCACGTTATCGTAGCAAACTTGATGTAATCCTTTTTTAAGGAATACAGAGAAAGGGGTGGGCTTTTGTCTACCCCTTTTTTTACGCCTACTAAATAGTAGAGAACACTATAACATCTAAAAGGATATATGGCATTAAGTACACAACCAGAAAACATAAATCCCTTAACCGAAGTACAATTTAAATTTGAACTTCAGGCTTTGCCTAAGACTACATTTTTTGTTCAAACGGTTAATTTACCTGGAATAACAATGTCTGGAATGCCTTATGGTCTCCCACAAAGAGAAGGACTTATGTTGCCAGGTGGTTCAGTAGAATATGAACAACTAATTGTAGGATTTCTTGTTGATGAATATTTAAAAAATTGGCAAGAAGTATTTACATGGATAACTGGTAAACCTGAATATACAGATGGTGTATTAACTATATTAAGTAGTTCAATGAATCCTACATTAGAGATTCATTTTGCAAATATGTTCCCTACTAACTTATCAGAAATACAATTTGATACTACAGTAATGGAAACAACAAATTTAATAACCAACATTACTTTTGCTTATAGTGAATATACTGTTAAGAATCTATTAAATAATTAATAATAAATTATGAAATTTGAAGAAATACAAAAATTATGGTCAAGTGATTGTAATATTGATGAAACTGAATTATCTCAAGAAGCAGTAAAAATTCCCCAATTACATAACAAGTATTTAATACTATATTCCAATGAAAAATTAAAATTCAAGGATATGAGTTTTATATTTACTAGTCTCCGTAGAAGAAAAAGAGATTATTATAGTGGAAGAATGACTGAAGAAGAATTAGAAGCTGTGGATTGGGAACCATTTCAATTCAAATTACTCAAAGTAGACATACAAGAATATATAGATTCAGATGAGAATGTAATAGAATCTAAAAAATTACTTGCAGTACAAGAAGAAAAAGTGAATTATTTAGAAGCTATAGTTCGAAGTCTTACCAATAGGGGGTATTTAATTAAAAATGCAATTGACTGGAAACGTTTTACAGCAGGGAATTGAGGATATTAGTATATCTAAGCATGATGAGGTATACTTAAAAATCCATTGTGAACCATCTGTTGCTCAAGAACTATGTGATTATTTTACGTTCTTTGTTCCTGGATATACGTTTATGCCCTCATATCGTAATAAAATTTGGGATGGTAAAATACGGCTATTCAATATTCACACTAGATATCTCTATAGTGGTCTTCTTGAATATGTTTTTATATTCGCTGACAAAAGAAACTATAAGATAATTCCTGATGGGGATTGGTGGAAACCTCTCAAAATAGAAAAAAATCAAAACTTTATTGATAGTCTCAATCTACCATTTATTCCTAGAGATTACCAACTAGAGGCGTTTCATCATGCTCTGTCATACCAAAAAGCATTATTAGTTTCTCCTACCGCAAGTGGAAAATCTTTAATAATCTATCTAATTGTACGAGCATTGAATGTTAAGACTTTAATAATCGTTCCTACCACATCATTAGTATCTCAATTATATACAGATTTTCAACAATACGGATGGGATTCTGCAAAATTTTGCCATCAAGTTTATGCGGGTCAAGATAAGATATCAGAAAAGAAAGTTGTTATTTCTACATGGCAATCCATTTATAAACTCCAAAAGAAAAGTTTTGAACCATACGAATTAGTAATTGGAGATGAAGCTCATGGATTCAAATCAAAATCTCTTACATCTATTATGACTAAATGTGTAAATGCTAGACATCGAATTGGTACAACAGGAACCTTAGATGGGACACAGACACATAAATTAGTATTGGAAGGTCTATTTGGTAAGGTTTATAAGGTTACAACAACTAAAAAATTAATTGATAGGAAACAATTAGCAGAATTCCGTATAAGTATTATAATATTAAAATATCCTGAAGAAATATGTCAGGCAATGAGAAGAACTAAGTATATGGAAGAGATAGAGTTTTTAGTAGGAGACGTTAAAAGAAATAAATATATAAAGAATTTGGTATTATCCTTAAAGGGTAATACGTTACTTCTCTTTAGATTAGTAAAAAAACATGGACGTATTTTATATGATATGATAAAGGATGAAGCAGATGATAATAGAAAAACTTTTTTTGTTCACGGTGGAACAGATACAGATACAAGAGAGCAAATACGAGCAATTGCCGAAACAGAACATGACGCGATCATCGTGGCTAGTTATGGGGTATTCAGTACCGGCATCAACATTAGGAATTTGCATAACATTATTTTCGCTAGTCCTTCTAAGTCTAGGGTCAGAAATCTACAATCGATAGGTAGAGGACTAAGGATATCAGAAAATAACCAAGAAACCGTTTTATATGATATTAGCGATGATTTCTGTGCAGGAGCTAGAAAGAATTTTGCTTATCAACATTTTGAAGAAAGACTTAAAATATATGAAGAAGAGAAGTTTCCTTATAAGATTTTTAACGTTTCTCTTTAATTTGCTTTTGTTAATGTTTCCGCCCCAACAGGCTTATTATATCACCCTTTTACCATTTGTCAAGCCTTGACTTATTAGAATTCCATGATATAATGAATTATAGATTAAAAACAATCATTTATTGGAGTATATTATATGGCAAAGCGAAAAAAAGTCGCCAAGGCGCATTATGTAGATAATGCACAATTTTTAGAAGCGATGATAGAGTATAAAAAGGAACTCTTAATTACAACTGAAAACAATGAACTTCCACCACAAATTTCAGAATATTTAGGATCTGTATTTCTAAAAATAGCTCAAAGATTATCTTTCAGGCCAAACTTTATAAATTATACCTTTAAAAATGATATGATTTCTGATGGGATAGAAAACTGTTTACATTATATCCATAATTTTAATCCAGAAAAATCAAAGAATCCTTTTGCTTATTTTACACAAATCATCTTTTATGCCTTTATACGAAGAATTCAAAAAGAGAAAAAGCAATTATATATAAAATATAAAAGTATGCAGAATTATGAGATTTCTCCTGATTATATGGACTACATGGGGGTGGAAGATGGTGCACCCGTAGGAGATTATAGCAAGTCAGATTTTAAAACAATGGTTGATACTTTTGTAGATAATTTTGAACAAAGTAAAAAGAAAAAAGCTGTTAAGAAAGATGTTTCTAATTTAGAACTTTTTATGAGAGTTTCTGCATGAAGATAGCCCTTATAACAGACACACACTGGGGTGCGCGTGGTGATAGTCCTATTTTTCAAAACTATTTTAAAAAGTTTTATGATAATGTTTTCTTTCCTTATCTTGAAGAGCATAATATTAAGACTTGTATCCATCTTGGTGATGTCGTAGATAGACGAAAATTTATAAACTTCAAGACATTAAGTGATCTACGAACAAATTTTGTTGAGCGATTATGGAAAATGGGTGTAGATACACATATAATAATTGGAAACCATGATACGTTCTTCAAAAATACTAATGAATTGAATTCTATCGAAGAAATTTTCACAACTACTGAAGGTGAGGTAGAGCCGTGGATATATTCTTCCCCCAAGGAAGTTGATTTTGGTGGACTTGGTATATTAATGATGCCGTGGATAAATGAAGGTAACTACGGAGAGTGTATGAAGATGATTCAAAACACTAGTTGTCAAATTTTGATGGGACACTTAGAAGTTCAAGGATTTATAATGCAAGTAGGTCAAACAAATTTTGAAGGGCTTAAGGCATCTATATTTGAAAAGTTTGATATGGTAATGAGTGGACATTTTCATCACAAATCAGATAATGGAACAGTTTATTATCTTGGTAATCCGTATGAAATAACATGGAGTGATTATAAAGACCCTAGAGGGTTCCACATCTTTGATACAGAGACAAGAGAGTTAGAGAGGATAGAAAACCCCTATAGAATGTTTAGAAAGTATTATTATGATGACAGTGATACTACTCTGGAAGAGCTAACCAATATGGATTATAGTGAATATGAAAATACGTATGTAAAGGTTATAATACAAAAAAAGTCGAATCCCTTTTGGTTTGATACCGTTCTAGATAAATTTTATGCGGTAGATGTAGCAAATTTGGTAGTAGTTGAAGATTTTTCAGATTTATATACAGAAGAAGATGAGAATATTGATGAAGCTCAAGATACCTTAACTATTTTGAGTAAATATGTTGATACATTAAATGTAGATAACAAAACAGGATTGAATACATTAATGAGAAATTTATATAATGAAGCATTAACTGTGGAGACAATATAACGATGGAAACCTATGCAGAACTATTAAACAAAAAGGAGAAAGAAGCTATGAGCAATTATGATATGGACGAGATAGAGAGGCAGAAGGAAAGAGAACGAAAAAGTAGGGGGATCAGATCAATTGAAAAGGTTAGGTCAGTAGTTGAAATTGGTAAAGATGAAACACCCCACACCTCAGTTGATATAGAGATTTCAGATGATAATTTTAGAAAAGTTGCTTTTCAGGCACATGAAAGAGATATTACTTTTAATAAGATGGTGGGACTCATATTGAAAGATGGGTTACAATTACACGCCCGTTCTTCAGAATATAGATTTGAACATGAACCAAAGCCTCAGTTATTAAAAGAATATTGATGGAAGATCTAAACCTGTACTTCAAGGATGTAAAAGAACGTATAATATCATTAGAAGAAGCTCAGGAAAGGTGTTCCTTACCTATGATTGATAAGAAATACAATATCGAAAAAGCTAAGCTAGAATTGATTAAATCCACTATAGTATTTTGTAATTATTTAGAAGAGAGTAAAATTAAGTTTTGATATATTTTAAAAATATTCGTTGGAAAAATCTGTTAAGTACTGGGAATCAATTCACAGAAATTCAATTAGATAAAAGTTCTACTACATTAATTGTTGGTGATAATGGGTCAGGTAAATCTACAATCCTAGACGCATTGTGTTTTGGTCTATTTAATAAACCATTTAGAAAGATTAATAGACCACAATTAATAAATTCTGTTAACGATGGGGGATTACTCGTAGAAATAGAATTTGATATTGGAAGTAGGTACTATAAAATTCGTAGAGGGATTAAGAAGAATATCTTTGAGATTTATGTAAATGATAAACGATTAGATCAAGATGCTAAATCTGTTGACCAACAAGAATACCTTGAAAAAACAGTACTTAAATTAAATTATAAATCATTTACTCAAATAGTTCTATTGGGAACTGCCTCTTTTACTCCCTTTATGCAGCTAAAAACTGTAGATCGTAGAAATATTATTGAGGACTTACTTGATATTCAGATTTTTTCTATAATGAATAATTTATTGAAAAATAAGATATCTGAAAATAAAGACATAACTACTTCTAATGAAATTAAAAGAGAATTATCTATTGGTAATATTAATACTACTGAGGGGTTGATTGCCGATTTAGAGAAAACTAAATCAGACCAAATACAAAAAAATGAACGTGATATTAGTGACAATGCTGCAGATATTGACCGAATAAATGTAATAGTAAAACAACTAATAGATTCAATATCAACTGATGATTCACAAAAAAACTTTGATGAATTGACAGGCTTTCAAATGGGTATTGAGCGTAATATGATATCCTTAGAGAAGGAAATAGAATTTTATGAAAAGAACACTGTTTGTTCTACATGTCAACAAGAACTAGAGGAAGACCATAAAGCTAAGATGATATCAGAGCATCATGGGCGTTTACATGAAAGTGGGACAGCATTATTAAAAATAGGTAATAAGGTCCGTGGATATCAAGCACAATTAGATACAGTTACAAAAGTTCAAACAGAAATTACTACTCATCAAAATCAAATACAAGCAATTTCTAGTTATATTTTAAAATTAAAACATCAAATTGAAGAGATAGCAGGAAGAGAAGATGATATAGGTACAAGGGTACACAAACTAAAAGAGGTAAAAGAAGAATTAAAATTGTGTATAGAGAAACAGAAAAGTTTATCATCACAGAAGCAGTTATATGAGACCGCATATATTTTATTAAAAGATACTGGAATTAAGACTCGTATTATTAAGCAGTATCTTCCTATAATGAACAAATTGATCAATAAGTATCTGTCTTCAATGGAATTTTTTGTATCCTTTAATTTAAATGAAAAATTTGAAGAGAAAATAAAATCACGATTTAGAGATGAATTTACATATGATTCATTTAGTGAGGGTGAGAAAATGAGAATTGATCTAGCTCTTCTTTTTACTTGGCGAACAATTGCTAAAATGAAAAATAGTGTTAATACCAATCTTCTAATTTTAGATGAAGTATTTGATTCTTCATTAGATGTAAATGGTACTGAGGAATTTCTAAAAATTTTACATAAATTAACAGGTAAGCAGAATACATTTATTATTAGTCACAAGGGAGATGTACTTTTTGATAAATTTAAAGATGTGATTAAATTCGAGAAATATAAGAATTTTTCTAGAGTAAAAAGATAAATATTAGGTAGTAATAAGATCTTTCATAAAGGAAAAACATATGCACAAAACAGTATTAATTTTTGTGATGATGATGACATGGATGTTCGTTGGATGTGAAACAGTAAGACAAGTTAAGGCAGGATGCTGGGGTTATTGGATTCACAATGAAGGCCATAAGAGAGGCACTAGGTTAGACAATCAAAATAACAATAGACCTATGAGACAATGTGTGGATGAGAATTTTCCTCATCAAGATACAGAAAAAAGACCATACGGTTAAAGTAACAATTTAGATGTAGAAATACGGATTAGAGTAAAAATGTATAAATCACTAATATTTATTATTGTATTATTTGGTGGATGTACAATAAACATGGCACCATCACAGGAACAAGTTGAAAAAAAGGTTCCCGATCAGATAGAGATGAAACAAGCCGAACAAAGTAAACACAAACCTTGGCCACAAGATGGGAAAGAATATTGGTATGCCCGATACTTTCATACAATGGCGAGTCACCCAGGCATTCAACGGACGATAAAACCAGAGGATGTATTTGAAATAGTCAAGTGTACTATGGACAAATACGAAGAGGATAATTCATGGCAATGGTTTCTTGACAATCTTGCAAATGTGCAGATACTTACACTCAAAAATTCTCAGTATGTATACGATGTCACTACAGTTTGCGCAGCTAAACAAAAGGCTAAAACCCCAAGACCAGTAGATGTGAGAAACACTATATAAGATGCCAATATACGAATATAAATGTAACTTATGTAATGGACTTTGGGAAGAAATTCAAAAGTTTTCTGATGATCCACTTACTGTTTGTAAAAGTTGTGAAAAAGAAGGTGGAGTACATAAACTTGTGCCTGGTAGTATGAGCTTTATTCTCAAGGGTAGCGGGTGGTATAAAGATGGATATTCATCAATAAAACCAAAAGAAAGTGGGGATGTTGACTCTGGGGCGGTTCAGTTGACCACTGACCATTAACCAGATCGGCGGGAGTCGTCATCTGCTTAATAGGATAGAAATGTACGAGGCTTGACCTCAAGTTCTATCACCTTGTGCATCCCCTTTTTTTAGGAAAATATATAATATGATTATAACAACCACCACAATAATGATAGTTCAAGTTATTATCTTAACTTGGATATTTTCAACTACTCCAGCCGATTGTCCTAGAAAGTACATGAAATCTAGTGAAATAACTAGATACTGTGAATTAGACTATGGGGGGAAATGGAAGTTGAAGGAGGAATAACATGAAAGTAATACTAGAATTTAATTTACCAGAAGATAAAGAAGAGTATGATACAGCCTCAAAAGGAATGGATTGGGCTCTTGTTGCATGGCACATAGACGATTTTATCCGAAACAAGATCAAATATGAACAAGACAGAGATGGCGTATTACAACTTGTTAGAGATGAACTAAATTTTCGGATAGAAGAAAAAGGATTAAAATATCCAGAATGAGAACGAGAGATTATCGAAGAAACCAAGAAGAAAAGAAGAAACGAAAAGTTGTTAAAGACCATGATAAATGGTGGTGGGGAGATGAGTCTCCTAGAATGGTAGGGAAAAAAGCACATACTCCAGCAATGTGTAGTTGTCATATGTGTGGAAACCCCCGTAAATATTGGAAAGAGAAAACATTCCAAGAACGAAAAAATGAAGAAGTTGACTCTTGAAAAAGAAAGATAGAAAACTCTACGATTCGTGGAAATATAAAAAAGGAAATCTTATGGAGTTCAACAATCCTATTTTTCAGACACTATTAGGTCTGGTGATTTTTTATATCGGTCTGAAGATGTTCAGCGGTGGAATGAAATCAATGGGCAAACTGGAACACCTTGAGGTTTTTCTTGGTAATCCATACTATATGTTTTTGGGGTCTATAGTGATGACTCTCCTGTGGCAATCTTCATCCTTGTCCACAACAGCAATTATTGGATTGGTTGCATCTGGTGCTCTCCCTCTACCATCAGCGATTGCGGCTGTACTTGGTGCAAACATTGGAACTACAGGAACTATCTGGTTAGCAGGAATGTTGGTGAGCGATGGAATGCCCGTAGGTATCACTAAACAAATTGCGATGGTTCATACAGGAGTGAATATGTTGATGGCAATACTGTTACTTCCATTCGTTCAACCAATTGCTAAGTTTATGTCGAAATTTTAATTTACTAAATAGTAATAAGGAGCGGAAGGTTCCTTGGTGTTTACATTTTAATATATCAAACCAGAAGGGTTAGATGCGAATTATAGATGATGTCAAATTAGATTTTAGCGATGTGCTAATATCCCCCAAAAGATCACAACTTACCTCACGTAAAGACGCAGACCTCACCAGATCATTTACCTTTAAACATTCACACCATAAATGGAGTGGTATTCCCATAATTGCCGCCAATATGGATCATACAGGAACTAATGCTATGGCTCATGTTCTTATGGGATACCCTATGCTTACAGCTCTATGTAAGTTTGTCGAATCTACAGAGTGGGGGTGGAATAAGAACATAATAAGAACTATCGGATTAGACCAAAATCTAGACAAGTTAGCCTATGATTCTGACACAGCGCCATGGATTTGTCTTGATGTAGCAAATGGATATACAGAACGATTTAATGATTATGTTTCCTTGATGAGAGAACACGAAGCAACCAAAGATAAAATAATCATAGCTGGAAATGTATGTACACCAGAAGCTACAGAGCAGATAATTCTTGCTGGCGCAGATGTTGTGAAAATTGGTATTGGGCCTGGAAGTGTTTGTACGACTCGGAAAATGACAGGGGTAGGATATCCACAACTTTCAGCCACGATAGAATGTGCTGATGCGGCTCATGGTTTGGGTGGACACATTATTACTGATGGTGGATGTACGGTGGTAGGAGACATTGCTAAAGCATTTGGTGCTGGTGCTGACTTTGTAATGTTAGGTGGAATGCTCGCAGGTCATTGGGAATGTGCATGGGATGATGAAGCGGAAGATCCAGAAGTTACAGGTACAATGACATTCTATGGTATGTCCTCTGATGATGCCCAACTAAAATACTACGGAGAAAAACAATCTCATCGTGCATCTGAAGGAAAAAAAGTTCAAGTTCCATATCGGGGTAATGTTGCAGACACAATACAAGATATTTTGGGTGGACTAAGAAGTGCGTGTACTTACGCTGGAGCCAGAAATATAAAATCATTACCTAAGTGCACTACATTCGTAAAAG
>Ga0209090_10000448_pt1 | contig 25609 bp, 16 predicted proteins | sample ArcticOcean_MG_C_9_FD_187432 | JGI IMG/M metagenome (GOLD analysis project Ga0209090, IMG submission 187432) | Marine microbial communities from western Arctic Ocean - ArcticOcean_MG_CB2_152 (SPAdes) (version 2) | ecosystem: Environmental > Aquatic > Marine > Oceanic | place: Arctic Ocean... | reverse complement strand
TTGTGGCAACGATGGTTCTGCCCCCAATTTTGTCACGGCTAAGGCACCGGCAGCATTAGCAATTTCCATCGATAAGTTTATACTTTTTCCGTTAGCCAACGATGCAGCAAGTACCCCACAAAACGAGTCTCCAGCAGCAGTTGTATCCACTACTGAAACATCAAAAGCCGGAATCAATTTTTCTCCATCTTCATTTAATAATAATGAGCCACGGTCTCCTAAAGTTAGGATGACAGTTTCAACGCCTTTTGAAAGAAGATTTCTTCCCGCGATTAATACATCACTCTCAGTTTTTGTGGGTAATCCTGTCAAAGTTTCAGTTTCAGTTTCGTTAGGTATGATAATATCTACTAGTTTTAATATTTGATCAGGGATTAATTGAGCAGGTGCAGGATTGAGTATGACTAAAGTATCATTTTGTTTGGCAATCTCAGCAGCTCGTTGATTGGCATCCATGGGAACTTCGCACTGCATGACCAAAACATCAGCATCGGCTATGATTGATTGTGCTTGATTAATATTATCAACCGTAAGTGCCATGTTAGCTTGTGGAATAATAACTATACTATTATCTCCAGATGCATCGATTAATGGCATAGCAACTCCTGTACCATTTTCATCATCTTGAGTCACAAAATCTGTATTGATCTTTTCTTTTGAAAATTTCTCTAAAAATTGTTTTCCAAAAAAATCATTTCCCAGTCTACCTACCATAGTGACTTTTGAACCAGCTCTGGAAGCAGCGATGGCTTGATTTGCGCCTTTTCCGCCAAGGAACATTCCGAATGTGTTTCCAACAAGGGTTTCCCCCGTTTTGGGTCGGCGTGGTACTGTGGCGACAAGATCATACATAAAGCTACCCACAACAGTTACTTGCCCCATTTATTCGTTTTTCAATTGATTTTCCAAGCTACCGCCAGGATGAAAACCATGAAAATCAATGCTATTTGAATATTTCCAGATGATCTAAAAATGACATCTCTTTTTCTTTGTTCATTGACTAATTATGCCTTCTTTTATGATATCATGAATATGTATAACTCCTAAATATTTTTCGCTTTTTATTACAATAAGTTGAGTAATATTGTTTTGCTCCATCTCTTTAAGTGCGTTATAAGCTAAATCCTCTGGTTTTGTAATTTTCGGGTCACAACTCATAATATCTTTAGCACATAAAGAAGAGATGTCTTTTTCATTCTCAAGCATTCTTCTTAAATCTCCATCTGTTATGATTCCAGCTAATTTTTTATCATTAAGAACAGCTGTTATCCCTAACCTATTTTGAGAAATTTCAATAATAACCTCATTTATTGATGCGTTGGGATTAACTTTTGGAGTATAGTCCGAGATTAGATCTTGAACCTTTATATTGAGTCTTTTTCCAAGAATCCCTCCTGGATGAAATCGAGCAAAATCTTCTTCTGTAAAATCTTTACACGCCAATAAACTTACAGCAATAGCATCTCCCATTACCAGCTGAGCAGTAGTTGATGATGTTGGCGCTAAATTATTTGGGCATGCCTCTTTCTCCACACTTACGTCTAATATAAAATCAGACTTTATTGCTAAAAACGATTTTGGATTTCCTGTCAATGCAATAATTTTATTCCCCATATTTTTAATAAAAGGAACAAGCGCTTTAACCTCAGGAGTATTTCCACTTTTCGAAATAAAAATTACCACATCTCCTTCTTGAATATTACCTAAATCGCCATGTATTGCATCAGCAGCATGTAAGAAAACAGCTGGCTGTCCTGTAGAATTAAAGGTCGCCACCATCTTATTAGCAATATTAGCGCTCTTTCCTATTCCAGCAACTATCAATCGTCCTTTTATGCTAAGAATCAAATTGATAGCATTTGCAAAATCATCATTAATACTGCTCTCAAGTTTTGCTACTGCAGCTAATTCAATAGCAATTGTTTCTCTTGCAATTTTTTTTATGTCAGATAAGGATTTCATAAAATAGTATTTTTGTGTATAAAACCGAAAACAAAAGTATCACATTTTTCAGCAATATGACCAGATTTTCCAAGGCCGACAAATATAGTTTTTCCAGAAGTTTGTTTAATCAATTTACAGGATTTGATGAATGAATTGTCTAAAGATGATTTCAATTTCAATAATGATTGAATCTCTTTTCCCAGCACAATTTTCCCAGATTTAATATAATCCATTTGATATACCTAATTTGTAATTGAAACTGTAGCTATGATATCGAAGTTTAAGGTATTGAGAAGTAGTTTTAAAATAATGAATGATTTAAATACTTCAAACCTTTTAGAAATATAGGGTTTTTTATTTTTCACTTTTATCTGTTTGAATTTTTTTAAATTGTCGCACTGCCAATGAATCACTGAATGGAGAATTCTTATGAAGAAAATCTTATTAATAATTTTTATTCTCACATGGCTTCAGGCTGAGACTAAATCAAGAGCCCGTGATCTGGGGTTTCATTTTGATGGCAGTCCGGGGCCACTTAATGCAATAACCGATGTATCCGGTGTGCAAGTGGGCCATACAACTTTGATAGAAGGTGAAGGCAAATTGGTTCAAGGGAAGGGGCCAATTCGTACCGGCGTAACGGCAATTTTACCAAGAGGAGATCGTAGTTTGGATGACCCCTGTTTTGCAGGGTGGTCATCCTTGAATGGCAATGGAGAAATGACAGGGACCACTTGGGTTGAAGAATCCGGATTTGCTGAAGGTCCTATTATGATCACCAATACGCATAGTGTTGGAATTGTTCGGGACGCTGTCATTTCCTGGCGGGCAAGCCAGGGATCTGCAGATGCCAGTGGATATTGGTGGTCGCTACCCATTGTTGCTGAAACATGGGACGGGTTTCTAAATGATATTAATGGTTTTCATGTAAAAGAGAAACACGCTCACGAAGCAATTCGTAATGCAAAAGGTGGACCAGTTGAAGAAGGTTGTGTTGGTGGGGGAACCGGGATGGTCTGCCATTCTTTCAAGGGTGGAATTGGGACAGCTTCTCGTGTGGTGACCATTAAAAATCAAGATTATACGTTGGGCGTTTTAGTCCAAGCAAATTATGGTGACCGTAAAAATCTCACTATTGCTGGAGTGCCTGTTGGAAAAGAAATCACAGACTTGATGCCTAGAGACAGTTATGAGAAAAATAATGAAGGTGATGGTTCAATTATTGTTGTCATTGCTACAGATGCGCCGTTACTGGCACATCAAATGAAACGATTGGCTCGTCGGGTTCCTATGGGTGTTGGGAAAGTTGGCGGGTATGGGCATGATGGTTCCGGTGATATTTTTATTGCGTTTTCTACAGCAAATTCTAATGTGGCTTTTTCTGATGGTACAGTCAATGTAGAGATGCTGCCAAACGGGCTGATGTCTCCACTTTTTGAAGCTACGGTTCAAGCTGTGGAAGAGGCAATTGTCAACACATTGGTTGCAGCGGAGACTATGGAAGGTATCAATAATAATAAAGTATGGGCTTTGCCCCATGATCGACTTATTCAGATAATGAAAAAGTATAATCGTATCAATTGATTTAAATCTTTTGAACACTCACGATTATTTCTTGACAGCATAGTGGTTTTAATTCAATTTAAGAGACTATCAATGAATATGTTTTTATAACCTTAGATGCAATCCGCTACAGAAAATAACATCATAAAAATTTTAAGCCGTCTTGACGTTCCAGGAAATGCAGCTAAAATTTATTTATTCCTTCTTAAAAACGGACCCTCCAGCGGATATAATATAACCAAAGTGTCTGGTGTAAATAGTGGTGTGGTTTACAGAGAGTTAGAGCGATTAAAATCAAAAAACCTGGTTTATCAGCTAGGCGTAAATCAAAAAAAATATGAAGCAATAAATGGGAATGGATTAATTGAAATACTAAAGCGTCAAAATAAATCAGAAGAATCTTTGTTGGAAAAATCGCTCAAACAATTATTAAAAGGTTCTGAAACATTAATATCGGTAAAAATAGCTGAATATGATGATCTCATTTATGAAATTCAAAAGGAAATTTTGTCTGCAAAAGAAGAAATTTTGATACGAGTATGGTCAGATGAATTTGTTAAGATTGAAGAGCAGCTTAGAAAAGCTGAAGAAAAAGGTATTAATATTCAGCTTTTATCTTTTACACCACTAAGTAAATCAATCGGACGGACATTTTCCTACAATATAGATCCTAATACCTTTAAAGATAATTGGAAACGTGGAATTGCTTTATCCATAGATAATAAAAAAATTATTATAGGTAATAAAATAGGTAGAAGCCCTATCCAGGGACTAATTACTAATGACCAACTGATCGCTGAATCAATAAGAGATCAGATCCTTTTGGATTTAGAATTGGCAAAAGGTCGTTCAAAGATGAAAAAAGATGCTATTGATTTGGATTTGTGATTCATAGGTGATTTTGTAGCGATATCTTTAATAATAAATTATTATAATGAGTATCAGGACATTAGAAGTCCTTAAAAAATATATACAAAACAATTGGTCAAAGCAGCTTTGTCTGCTTGACTAAAACAATTTATTTACTTTATGGTATTTTATTCAAGTTCGGTAAAAAATGTATTTTTCTAATTTGATGAAAATGATGACGCTGGAAGTCCTTCAATATTAAAAAGTGTGGCGGATGTGGTATCTGACCAACCATATCTAACGTGCCTTGGTTGGGTAACCTTCGTCGCAAAAACTTCAACCTTGTCATTTAGTACCCTTGCTCGAGCTGGAAAAAACTGTTTATCAGAACCAGATATCTCAAATTCACTCTTTTTGTTTTGTCTTATAATCAGGCCAGACCCGACATAATCAAAATTCACCAGAATCTTATTTCCACTTATTTCGAAGTCTTTGTAAAGTGGTCCAGAAGCAATATTGTTTTGGTCATAATCGTTAGTAAGTGCTAGTCCTGCGAGCCTATAACCAACATCATGTTTATTAGATGGATGAATATCATAATTTTCACCAATATCGAGAGTCACGACCATGCCAGTTTTAGGTATTTTTAAGGTATTTCTTTGTGTTTCACGTAAAGATGCGTTTGTTCCGTAATAATTAAAGTATGGAGCAATCTGGACATAATAAAAAGGTAAATCATTATGCCACTTTTCTCTCCAGTCTTCAATTAAAGATTTAAAAATTTCTTCATATTTCTCGAATCGAAATGCATTATTTTCTCCTTGATACCATATTATCCCTTTAATACTATAAGGAATCAGCGGGTTTATCATGCCATTAAATAGACTACTAGGTTCATTAAAATTATATGAACTAATAGATGGCCTTTTTGTTAGGTCGATTTCAGAGTCATCATAAAGAAAAAAAGATGAATACGGATATTCATAATTATCAAGTTGTTTATAGATTTCTGCAGAAATCTTATAGTGCCATGGATTACCGAATAAATTAATTGCTTCATTTGATTCCATTGATATTGCACCAATATCTCCTGAACCAATCAGCCTTATAGCGATTTCATTATTACCAAATTTCAGCGTTGAATCTGGAATCAATTGTTTCAACTGATGTGTAAAAGGGTTTGATTTATACTTTTCTTTATAATTTTCGCCCAGTTTACTTTTATAGGAATTATCTTTCTTTTTATCACCGAATGTTGAGCCTATTTTTATCCCGTTTATATAGAAATCGTATTCACGTAAGTCACCTGCCCAGCCTAAACTAACTGGTTCGATATTTAGGTAATAGTCTTGTTGCACATTATCAATGATAAATTCATTTTTTAGAATTATTACCCCACTAAAATCATTTGTATTGAGAACATTACTTAACGAGCCTGGTAGTTTTATTTTTGCCCAATCTGTAAAATTATTTTGTTCAATGATATAATGAGTATCTTTATAATCAATATTTCTCCAATCATTAATAAAATAGTTAAAATAATTCATATCAGGGGCAGCTTTTTCAAAATAGGTTCCTAATATTAAATCAAAACCACTTGAAGGCATTTTAACCGATTTAAATTTTGAAAACCATTTTTCAGCCATTTGCGATGATAAAATTCTCATAGTTTTTGAAGATGATTCTTCTTCAAAACCTTTAATTGTAATTAATTTTTCACTACTTATTCATGATTCAGCATCAGACCCGCCCCAGCTAGCATGAATGATGCCAATTGGAACATTTATCTCTTTATGTAGTTTTTTTGCGAAGAAGTAACCGGTAGCACTAAAGTTTATTATATTGTCACCTACGGCTTTTGACCATGCACCATTGATTATTTTTGTAGGTTCCAAACTATATTGTTTTTTTACATTGAACATCCGGATATTTGGATAGTTTGCAGTTGATATTTCGTACTCTGCACTATCTGTAGAGTTACAGCAATAAGAAAAGGTCATTTCCATATTTGATTGGCCAGCAGCCAGCCATACTTCCCCAATTAGAACATCGCTAATAGTAACATTTTCCCTAACAGAGGACACAATAATATTAAATGGTCCGCCTGCTTTTGGGGTATCAAGGTATAAAACCCATTCGCCATCATTATCAGAAGTAGTCTCCGATTTAGTTCCCCAGGAACCTATAACCTCAACTTTTTGATTTGGCTTTGATGTGCCCCAAAAAGCGACCTTCTCTTTTTGCTGTAATACCATCCCATCAGAAAATAGTGAGTTTAATAGCATTGTATTTTCTTTTGTTTGGCACGAGATGGCTAAGATTGTTAGAAGAATAAATTTTTTCATTATTCACTCAGCCTAGTTAGGACACTGTAAAATAGATAATTAATATACTGCGTCGCGATTAATAGCTAATGATTGAACATCTTTCCCAACGTATTCAACCCAAAGCTCATAACCTGCGTTGTTCAGATGAACACCATCGCTTGAATAGGCTCTATCCATTAAGCCATGTTTATTGACGAATGCTGAATGTAAATCAATTATGGTGTATTTATTACCAAAGTCATTATTTTTTAGCAGCGAGTTTATTTTATTAATCTGTATTGGTAATGGAAAATCATGCTCTGGAAACCCATCACTTATTTCAGTAAAAATCTCATGATTTATAGGTAAAACAGTCTGTATAAATATTTTTGTAGATGGTGATTGACTAGTTATTTGGTCTGCAATCTTCAAAATATTTTTTGACACGTATAATGGTGTTATTTTTTCCCGATCTGGAATATCTGCATTGAAGATGTCATTAATTCCAATTAATAAGAATACTGCTATTGGTTTATAATATATGATTTCGTCTAAGCGATCCAATACACCTTCTGTGATATCGCCTGAGATACCTCTATTTACAATGTTTTTAACACCAAATCTTGCGTTCCAGTCTCCGCCTCCTTCGGTGATGCTATTCCCGAGGAATACAATTTTATTTTGACCGATTGGATTATTCTTAAACTCTTTAATTCGTTTTTTATATAAGTCCATTTGCCATTCTTGTTGATATTTAATAGATGTATTCTTCTCGGGATAAAAAGAATCTAGGGTTTTTATTTTTTCTTGAACGTTTTCTTCTGCTACCACTGTACCTGTATACAAGAGACTAGCAATTAAAATTGTCATATATTAGCTAATCTTACAGGTTGTTTTTCATCAAAATGAATACCGAAATCCAATGTCTAAGGTTTTTCCGTAGTGCTCTTCCAAACGTTTTGCCCGACTGTTTCTTGGGACCCTTTCCAGAACTTCTTCTGCAGTGTATTCAACATCAGGAAAACCATCTCCATCCAGATCAGGTTTCAGATTGTAGAATTCGTCAATACCATTTTCAAAATTCTCATTGATATATTTAGAAAAATTTGGATCTGATTGGTTATAGCCTCGTAATCGTGTTACATCAATTGCCTCAGTCAGGTTACTCATATTGAGATAAATTTCTAACCCTTTAACAACAGGTAATTTCTGTTTCATAGACAGATCATAACGTCTGTAAGAATCGGTTGTTTCACGAAGCTCTGGCCAAAAGTTAGTGGTCTTAAAAACATCAGACATATACAGCATAGAAAACCTTGCTGAAAACCCTTTATAGTCATAGCCAAGTGAATAGTTAAAGATATCACTAGGCTGATCGATTAACCTGTCCACATAGAAACTATCTAGATTAACAGTAACAAGACTGAAGGACGGAACCCAACTAATTACGTAGTCAATTTCAGTTCTCGGGTATTTCACTTGAGAAGTTGTTCTTGTGTAGTTTGTATTAAAAACCAGACCACTAAGCATACCAGGTAAATACCAAAAACGGGTCTGATAGTCAATCTCAAATCCCTCTAACTTTACTGCATATGGGTTATTAAACTTATAGTCTTGAATAAACTTCTTATCGGTATAATGTGGTAGTCCGTATAATGAATTGGCTGTGCCATCAACAATATATCTTTTGCCACTGCTGAAGATCATGCCATCTATATTTTTTGTAAAATAACTCAAGCTTAGAAGGCCTAACTTTTTACTGTTAAAGGCTACAACATAATCCTGATTCTTTGACACGCCCGGTTCTAAAAATCGGTTTCGGTAAATTACCTCGCCAGAATTTCCAAGATAATTATACAAGGGAATAATGTCCGCGTAGTCTGGTCTTGTTAGTGTATTTGTGCTGGCATATCGCAGTATTAACCAATCGTTTGGTTCATATTTTAAAAATAATGAAGGCAATGAGTAAGAATTATTTCTGGTGTGGATAGAGATGCTGTCTGACCCGGCGGGATTATAATGCGGCAGGGTATTCTGCATGCCCTTATACGAGCGATATGTTGTTTCATTTTTCTCAAATCTAAGACCGGTAATTACATTTAATTTTGATCCAATGTTCATATCGGCCATAATATATTTGGCATTATAATCCTCTTTTCCTGAGTAGTCATATATAAGAGAATTCGTTTTATGGTAGTGGTGCATGATTTCTTCATGATAAGTCGCATCCGTATAAAAGCGTTCATTTCTATAGAAATCAAACAATTCATTCATTTTATCTAAGTCAGCGGCTGGACCAATTGTGTGTAATACGCCTAATGAATCTACAGTTTCATAGTCTCCGTTTAAAAAATTTCCAGCATAATAATCAGGATCCCAAAAGGCTCTATAAGTTACGTAAATGTCTCCAGGACCTGCATACTCAGCCAGCCAAGGAAAATTATTAGCAGTTGAGTCTCTCTTGTCTTGTATCGCCACATAAGTATAATTGGAATATTCTTGGTCTCGGTCATGGTTCCTTTCTTTAATTCGTTTTTTGATACCCATTTTAATATTACCAGAAAACTGATTCGTTAATTTAAAATCAAATTGTAAGTTGGCGCCAGATGAACTCTCTGACTCATCGGTAAAGTATTCGTTATAGTCATACCGGTCATAAAATGCACCGGCTTTATCATTAACAAGATAATTTTGTATCGTTTCAAGGCTCTTATTATTAACATTCTCTGTGTAGGCATATCTTTCCCTAAAATTATATAATATTGATCTTCTATCATTTTTTGAAAGCGAATATGATTTAAATAAATCCAGCTTTAAGCTTGGCAATAATGATTGTTCATACTTCCAGGTTTCTGTGATTACCTTAATTTTGCTGTTTGTTTGACCAGTATTATAATGTCTAACTTCAGTTGGAAGAGCGTAATTATCCGCATAGCTTATCTCTTCTTTTTCAATTTCACTGTTTAGACCACTGTAACTAATGTTTCCTTTTGGAATGTTAACATCAATTACAAATAGTGTATTTGTTCGATCATTTAAACGTGTCATATCGGTCAGGGTTAAACCTTGAAAACTTAGGGCGTTTAATGAGTCAAGTTCTGCTGGAGCATTGTGATAAGAAGCCCCAAGGTTATGTGAACTTCTGTTCCTGTTCTCTCCGTCTATTTGTCCTAAAATCCCTATTCTATCATTAAAAAATCTATTACTTAGACTCATGACTATTTTATTATCATCGGGGGGTACCATATTAGTATTTTTTAAGTAATTTTTCATTCCCTGGTTTACCATCATGCCGTGGAAGCCTGGTGCTGCCTTTTTCAGAATGAAGTTTACGGTTCCTCCCAGGACATCTGCTTCTTGATCGGGGGTGCCAGCCTTTGTGACCTCGATCCCCTCTAGCATATACTGAGAGATCATGCCTAGGTCAGCGCTTCTGTTGTCCTCATCTGTTGATGCAATATTTGTTCCATTTACTGTTATCTTGTTATATTTTGGTGAAAGTCCCCGTATAACTACTTTATTACCTTCACCGCCCTCTCTTCGAATTGAGACACCGGGTATCCTTGCGACAGACTCTGCCGCGTTAGCGTCAGGAAGTTCCTGGATACGATCGGAGGAAACAATATTCTTAATTGATTTAGCCTTAAGCTGTCTGTTGATAGCATCCATTTGCCCTTTTGCCTGAGCCGTGACCACGACCGTTTTTCCTTCAACCGTGGTATAATTCAGATTAAAGTCTTGAACATAATTCATTACTTCAGATAGTGTAATCTCTATCTCTTTTGACTGGTATCCAATGTAAGATACTTTAACAGTGTAGGTGCCTAAGCCCACATTGTTTATTTGATATTGACCGTTGTTAGCTGTGGCAGCACCCAGACTAGTTCTTTTTATAAATACGTTTGCTCCGATCAACTCGTCACTATTTAGGCTATCTTTGACCGTGCCGCTTATACTTGCACTCTGGCTATATAATAATGAACTCGTTATATAAATAGCTATGATATAATAGTTGGATAAAAGTTTCTTCACAATCTTATACTCTCTCCTTGGTCAATTTGAATTCCTAGGTCATACAGTTTTCGTTTTTTCTTTTCTAACGATTTAAGATCATTGCAGTCACTGGGCTCAAACATTTTAGCAAAATTCTTTTGGAAACAATTCTTCGCTAATAATTGCCAGGTTTTGGCTAGGTCTTTTATTTCTTTTTTGGACTCTTTATTCTTTTTTAGTTCATCCAGAGCTTTAAAAGCAGTTCTTGTTTTAATTGTTGTGTCCAGAATTCTGATTGCCTCTTTGTGGCAATCGCACTCATCAAAATTAGCATAGTTATTTGCGGGTAATGTTAACTCTGTTTTTGGAGTACTGGTTTTTGTGTTATCGTTTTTATTATTCTTTCCACAATTAATCTGAAATATTGAGAAAGCAATCAGAATAAAAACGCCCGGCCTGTATAAAAGTGAATTGTTCATAGATAAATTTAAATAAAAAAGGGGTAGTAAAAACTACCCCTTTTCATATTGATAATTAATTATATCAATACCTTAATGATTACTTCATTAAAGCCATTTTCTTTGTGATGGATGTTGAACCATTTGAAAGTGTATACAAGTAAACACCTGTTGATACACTTTGACCCATTTCATCACGACCATCCCACTCAAGTGAATATACACCAGCTGGTGTAGAGCCACTTGTTAGTGTCCTTACTTTTTGACCAAGCATGTTGAAGATAGACAGATTCACATCTGCTGCTTCATTCAGAGTAAAAGAGATCTCTGTACTTGGATTAAACGGATTCGGATAGTTTTGCGCTAGAGCGAAGGCACTTGGCATGTTAGCTCCTGCAGGAGATGTGCTAAGGTCTGCAGCATGAGTCATGTGATGTGTTGAACCCACCGGGCCACCATGTACACATTGTGTAGCGGCAGATGAAGTTGCGCTGTAGCTAAAGTCCATTGGCAATGGCCACTGAACACTTATATTATCGCCATCAGCCTGATGCATCCAGAAATTATCTGTGTGCGTATCATGAACACCGTTATCAAGCCAGTCTCTTGTTCTGGTTGTTTGAGCAGTAATGTAGGCTGCATCAAGGTTCCATCCTAAGTCTGAAGCATGAATATTATTGGTTTCAGAAACACCATTTGCAAACTGTGCTGATGTTGAGTCACCAAGCCACTGGCTCTGTGCAGCAATCATTGTATCACAAAGGGTAACTACTACACCATTAGAATCCGCTGGCAAATCCCAGCACCAAGGTTCCATAGCGAACATATCAAGCAGTTCAGGTGTATCCATCCAAGCATTATTATTGTAATGGATATTCCTGTTGGTGTTATCCCAGCAGTTTCCATCAGCAAGTAGTGTGCTGTCAGTACACGCACCCTGATATAGAGTAGCCGTTTTTCCATGTCCATAAACGGGATCATTGTTTAAAGCAATGTTTGTATTAGCGGCATTCCGAGTCTGTCCATTCGAAACCATATTGACAAATAGGTTATTTGTCCAATGGGTATTATTACCATGGAGATAGAACTTAGGCCAGTCAATAATATTGACAAATGTGTTGTGATCAATATTAATCATTGCACCATCAGTTCTGTTAACAAGTCCATTGTCATAGATCACAAATGCCTGACCATGAGCACCTTCAATCGTGTTGTTCTGGATGAACAGTGACTCAACAGTTCCTGTCCAGCCTCCGCCGCCGCCCCACCAGAAACCACCAAAATACATACCAGCTGGGAAGCATGAGTATTGTACTGCGGTGTTATTGGTCAGGGTCCAGTTCTCTTCTTGTCCAAAGCAGAAATAAGTGATTATCTCATTATGGACTGATGTCACGTGGTCTACTGTAATAGTGTTTCTTTTACCGTATGTAGCTAAAACACCAAATAGTGTGCCGCTGCCATCAGCAAATACGCCATTAAAAAGTAGATTCTTGAAAGCATATGATTGATCTTCGCCATAGGTTTTGATGTTGCCAGCAGGCCAGCCTGCGAACTGAGATGCTCCATCGTCTCCAGGTATTGGCTGTATCGTAGCAGGGGTTTCCCCTTGACCATACGCCGCACCGACGATATCACAACTAGATTCCAAAACTATAGTTGATCTCTGAAGATATGTTTTATTGGCCTCAAGCTTATATACATCGTGCGCCTGTGTTCCGTCTGCTGATGTATCAGCCATGATTGTTGTCTCTAGCTCCCCTATTGCACCTGTCCAAGTCACTAAAAGCGTGTCTTGTCCATAGATACTGACTGATGTTATGAGCGCAAGAACCAATGGAAAACGGTTTAATATCGATTTTCTCATTTTTCCTTCTCCTTTGTTATTTTTTATTACTATCTTAATGCTAAGATAACTAAATTAGTTAGTATCTTAAGATTAGGATAACAAGATAATAGTGATTAATATTTTATCCGACAACAAAATTATTTATTTAAATAATGCTATAGAATGAGTAAAAATAATACACAAGCTTTAGATGAAGGATGGGTATTCCAATGCGATGGTGAATCTGATTGGTTAAATGCTACTGTCCCAGGCTGTGTCCATTTAGACCTATTAAACAATGAGCTGATCCCTGATCCGTACTTTGGTTTGAATGAACAAAAACTGCAATGGGTCTCAAAGAAAAATTGGAACTACAGATTGCATTTTACTCCAGAGAAAGAACTCCAGCAAAAAAAGAACAAAAGATTGTGCTTTTATGGAATTGATACCTATGCTACAGTTTATTTGAACGGGAAAAAGATAATTAGCGCTAATAATATGTTCCATCCATGGGAAGTTGACGTCACTGATATTATTGAGCCAGGCAGGAATGAGTTAAATGTAAAATTACGTTCACCAATCAATGAAATTTTACCCCATTTAGAATCAATGAATTATAAACTGCCTGCTGAAAATGATCAGGCATCTGGTACAAGCCCCTATACCCGAAAAGCTCCCTATCATTATGGCTGGGATTGGGGTCCTTGTTTCGTGACATCTGGGATATCGCAAGAAGTTGAATTGTTTGGTTGGAATTCCTGGTTCATAAAAAATATATTCATTCGGCAAGAAAAATGTGATAAAGACCGTGCTGATTTGACTCTAGAAGTTGACATAGAGTCAAAAAACGAGAAATCTGGGAAAATTATTATTTTTGAACCAAAGTCAGGAATTTTTTACGAGCACCCAATAAATTTTTCAAAAGGGGAAAATAAACTTTATTTTGACCTAGTCGTAGTTAAGCCTGAATTATGGTGGCCGGCCGGGCACGGTGATCAACCATTATATGATTTCCAAGTAACAATACATGCGGATGGAGAAGAAGAAAAATTTAGTAAGCGGACTGGATTACGTGATGTCGCTATAAATAGAGTAAAAGATGAAAAAGGAGAAAGTTTTACAATCTATGTGAATGGTAAACCTATTTTTGCCAAGGGAGCAAATTGGATACCGGCGGATTCATTCACTAGTCGACTGACTCCCAAAGATTACAAATTATTATTACAGAATGTTATAAAAGCGAATATGAATACATTGCGCGTGTGGGGAGGAGGTATTTATGAACCCGATTATTTTTATGAATTATGTGATCAGATGGGTATCCTGGTTTGGCAGGATTTTATGTTTGCATGTTCTCTTTATCCCGGTGACAATAAATTTTTAGATAGTGTAGATAAGGAAGCGAGGTATCAAGTTGATCGATTAAAGGATCATCCAAGTATTATCTTGTGGTGTGGTAATAATGAAGTAGCATCGGGATGGCTTAGCTGGGGCTGGAAAGAAAAATTACCTAAATCTGTTTGGGAAAAAGATTATAAAAAATTATTTCATGAGCTAATTCCTGATATCTGCAATGAATTAGACTCATCAAGGTTATATTGGCCAAGTTCTCCTGGACATGACTTAGAATTGCCTAAGGTTGATCAAATCTATGGCAATGGTGACAACCATTATTGGGGTGTCTGGCATGGTGGTGAAGGATTTGAAGGGTTTGAAAAAAATATTGGAAGATTTATGTCGGAATATGGAATGCAGTCCTTTCCCGATTTAAAAACTGTTGAGACTTTTGCCAATAAGGAAGATTGGGATATAGAGTCTGATGTGATTAAAGCACATCAGAAATCATCACTAGGGAATGATAATGTAATAAAATATATTGAACAATATTATTCTAAACCTAAGGACTTTGAATCCTTAATCCCACTCAGTCAAATTATGCAGGCAGACGCAATAAGGGCTGCAGTTGAAGCGCATAGAAGAAGTATGCCATTCTGTATGGGGACACTGTATTGGCAGCTTAATGATTGTTGGCCAGGTGTCTCTTGGTCAAGCATTGATTACAATGGCAATTGGAAGGCACTGCATTATGCTGCAAGAATATTCTTTAATCCTGTATTACTATCTATCGTCCAAAAAGATAATTTGATTAATATCTATATAATAAACGACCAAGATCATTTTTTCAATGCAGAATTAAGTGTAGTACTTTATTCGTTCAATGGATCAGTATTAGTAGAGGAAACTAAGACTGTAGAAGTCCCATCAACTTGTTCTACCATAGCGCTTAAACTCAGCAGTGATAAATTGATCGGCAACCATGATCAAACAGAAATTATGTTGTGCTGTGAACTAAAAAAAGATGGAACATCTATAACCAACAATAACTTCTTTTTTTGCAAACCTAAAGATTTAAAACTGACTAAACCAAAATTTGATTATCAGTATGAGATTATTGATAATCGACATTTCATTAATATTTATTCTTATAATTTTATCTACAAAATGTATATTAATTGTCTCAACTGTAAAGGAATATTTAGTCTTAATTATTTTGAAATGTTACCAAATGAAAAAATAAAAATCGAATTTGAACCAATTGAAAAATTAGAAGAAAATAGTAATTCATTATCTTTTGATTTCAAAAGTCTTTATGATTTAATGAATTAATAAAAGTATGTATTTCAACAATAATAATCATCTAAGGAGATTGATGTGACTCTAGAAAACGATATCAGGATTGGCACGACGCAGGCGAAGAATCAAGATTGGGCAAACCTAGGCTATTACGAGCAAAAAAATAAACAACTCACTAAGCCATCAGAGAATGGAAAAAGAATTGTTTTTATAGGAGACTCTATCACTGAAGAATGGGGTCATCTGTATCCTGAATTCTTTTCAAATAATAGATATATAAATAGAGGTATTGGTGGTCAGACCACTCCTCAAATATTGATCCGGTTTAAACCTGATGCAATTGATTTAAAACCTGATGTGATCAATATTTTTGCTGGTACTAATGATATTGCTGGTAATACAGGGCTCTCAACGGTTAATATGATTACCAATAATATATTTACAATGGCCGAGGTGGCAATGATGAGAAATATAAAAGTAATTATTTCATCAATATTGCCAGCGAAAATTTATCCTTGGAATGAAGATATAACCGATGCTCCAACAAAGATTAATTTTGTCAATGAATTAATTAAAGAATTTGTTGAAAATAATAATTTGTTTCATATAGATTACTTTTCACACATGGTTGATGAAAATAAAGGGCTAAAATCAGAGTATACAAACGATGGAGTCCACCCTAATGAAGCAGGGTACAAATTGATGTCAGGCATTGCTGAGAAAATAGTTTTACAGGCTACTGGTTAAATAGACTAATTTTTCTTTTATAATAATTGTTAATTATTAGGTGATTTTATTAAAGAACAGAGGTTAGGTAAAAGGGAGTCGAGTAATGCGAATTATTATTAGGCCTTTTCTTTTTATACTAGTTGGTCCGTTTTTATTTAGCCAAGGGTTTTTCGGTAAAGAATTCCCGGAACCAAAAATTAAATATACGCCAAAAACCTATGTTTGTTATAAAGCATCTACACCCATACTGATTGATGGAAAGCTAAATGATTCTGCCTGGGTGAATTCGAAATGGACAGAATCATTTGTTGACATTGAAGGCAATTTAAAGCCTGAGCCGTTTTACGATACAAAAGTAAAAATGTTATGGGATGATAATTATTTTTATTTTGGTGCAGAGATGGAAGAACCCCATGTTTGGGCAAAGCTCACAGCAAGAGATGCTGTTATTTTTAAGGATAATGATTTTGAGATTTTTCTAGATCCCGATGGTGACACTCACAACTATTATGAACTTGAAGTGAATGCGCTTGAGACAGAGTGGGACCTTATTCTATTTAAACCGTATCACGATGATTCTAAAGTGGCTCTTGATTCCTGGGACATTCCTGGTTTGATCACAAAAGTCCATGTAAATGGCACCATAAATGACCCGTCTGATTTGGATAAAGGATGGAGTGTAGAGATCGCGATCCCTTGGAAATCGCTGGTTGGAAATTATCGTTCAAATAATCCGCCAAAAGAGGGAGAGCAGTGGAAAGTCAATTTTTCCAGAGTACAGTGGGATGTTGATATTGTTGAAAATCAATATGTGAAAACGGATTCACCAGAGTTTAACTGGGTCTGGTCACCCCAGGGACTCATCTCTATGCATATGCCTGATCTTTGGGGATTAGTTCAGTTTACAGAAGCACCACCAGAACAGGGGAATGTTGAATTCCAGATAAGCCAGATCGATCAAATTAAATGGGCTATGAGACAGGTATACTATCGTCAAAGAAACTACTTTTTTAAAAAGGGTCATTATACTGAATCCTTGAAGGGTTTAAACCTCATAAAGACACCTGCTGAAGGAATACCCTGGCCACCTAAGATAGTATTAACCCCTTCTGGCTGGGAAGCTGTGGTTATGTGGAATGATAAGCGCGTAATAATTAGAAAAGATGGAAAGGTTTGGGTTGAATGAATTTATCATTTATTGATTGGCTGATCGTTGCCATCACCCTTGGAAGCATGATTTACTCTGTGAATATGACCAAAGGGCTGATGAAGAGTGTCACAGATTTTTTATCTGCCGGGCGTACCGCAGGGAGATATCTCATTTCCGTATCCAGCGGCGTAGCCGGACTCGGCGCAATATCGATCATAATGTTTTTGGAAATGGGGTATGTAGCTGGGTTTTCATTGTCCTGGTGGGGTCTCAGTCAGGGGATTATCATTCTCGCAATCACCATGTCAGGCTGGGTTATCTATCGGTTTCGTTCTACAAGGTGTCTCACACTCGCACAATTTTTTGAGAAAAGATACAGCAGAAAATTTCGTATTTTTGCTGGGATTGTTGCATTTGTTGCAGGCATAATCAACTTTGGTATTTTCCCCGCAGTCGGAGCTCAGTTCTTTATTAACTTTTGTGAATTACCAGATTCATTCATAGGCATCCCAATGTATCCATTGGTCATGTTTGTACTATTGAGTATTGCTCTCTATTTTGTGTATACTGGCGGACAGATAGCTATTATTATCGCTGACTTTTTTCAAGGCGTTTTTGTGACTATCGTGCTTTTCATTGTAACTATCTATTTATTTTTTACGATTGGTTGGGAGCAAGTATCTGAGTCTCTAGAAAAGACACCAATCAAACTCGCCCAGAAAGAGATCCAAAATCTAGAGATTGAACCATCGTTCCAAGACCTTCCTGAACTTGAGAAATATGAGCGGGTCTCAGAGATCAATGAGAAGTATGAAAACTCATCAAGGATCAATCCTTTCAAAACCAGCCAGGTTGAGGATTTTAATTTCTGGTATTATTTAATTGGTATTATTGGTGTCATGTATGGTACCCTTGGTTGGCAAGGTTCTCAGGGTTATAACTCCTCAGCAAAGAGTGCTCATGAGGCGAAGATGGGATCTGTGCTTGCAGGCTTTCGAGGGCTTCCTCAGGGCCTGTTTATGTTCCTCGTTCCGGTTCTTGTGTATGTCTTGATGAATCACCCAGATTATCAGGCCGTCGCTGACGCGGTGAATAGTTCTCTGGACAAAATCTCAACAGACACATTGCGCACCCAGCTACGTGCTCCTTTTATTCTTTCAGAAATCTTACCCGTAGGTTTATTGGGTGCCTTTGCTGCGCTAATGCTTGCGGCATTTATAAGTACCCATGACACCTATTTACACTCTTGGGGATCTATTTTTATTCAAGATGTTATCATGCCTTTTCGTGATAAACCTTTTGACAAGGAGACGCACCTTCGAGTTCTCCGGTACTCAATTTTCGGCGTCGCCGTCTTTATATTTTTCTTTAGTCTTTTATTTAGTCAGAACCAAAAGATTGCACTCTATTTTGCTCTGACAGCTGCTATTTTTTCCGGTGGCTGTGGCGCAGTTATTATTGGTGGACTGTACTGGGAACGTGGTACAACAGCCGCGGCCTGGACAGCGATGATCATTGGCGCATTCATTGGGGTCGGAGGAACTCTTGTCAAACAAGTATCGGTTGACTGGCTATCTGACGTATCCTCTTTGGCTACGATCAAAACAATTCTCTTATACCTGATGGATATAAACGGTCAGGAGTACTGGGGTATTGGTATTGCATCATCCTCAATATCGTATATTTTTGTCTCGCTTGTTGGAAATCGTAGTAGCATAGATATGGACAAGCTTTTAAATCGTGGAAGGTACAGTATTAAAGGCGAGATGGCTGTTGTAAATAAAGAGCCAGAACTCGGGTGGAAAATATTTGGTATGGGCGCAGAGTTTACCAAATCAGATAAGCTAATCTACATTCTGAACTATGTCTGGACTGGGATGTGGACACTTATTTTTATTTTTGGAACGGTCTACAACTTATCGAACCCGGTGAGTGACAGCTCTTGGATGAAGTATTGGGAGTACTATATATATCTTAATATGGCGGTCTCCATTATAATTATTGTTTGGTTCACTGTGGGTGGTATTAGTGATCTCAAGCATATGATATCAAGTCTGCAATCTGACCATCGTGATCATGGAGATGATGGTTGGGTACATAATGAAGGATAAAAATATGAAGCTTTATACAGTTGGTTTCTTTTTACTTTTTTGTTTTCTTTTTGGCGGAGATATCCGTGAAGAATTAGAGAGAGCTGGCAAGAATAAGGGCAACATTCAGAAAGCGATGGATATAGTCCCTAAGAGTCAGCGTGCGGGAATGGAGTGGCTGATAAAGCACATGCCGGACCATGACCTAAAGATAGTCAGCTCTAGTTTTTTATTAGATAATTGTGAGCTAGCCTACAACGTAGTTAAAAAATCATCTTGGGGTCGTGAAATTCCTGACTCAATTTTCTTTGAGTACGTATTACCATTTGGTAGCCTGAATGAGAGAAGGGACAACTGGCGCAAGGACTTTTATAATAGATTCTACAGCTTAATAAAGAATGCTTCTTCGGCCTATGAGGCAGTGACTATCTTAAACAATACAATGTTTGAAATGGTAGGAGTAAAATATTCCACCAAAAGGCCAAAAGCGGATCAATCTCCGTATGAGAGTATGGAAGCAGGGTTGGCCTCCTGTACCGGACTAAGTATTTTATTAGTTGATGCCTGTCGAAGCATTGGCGTGCCCGCCCGCTTTGTAGGAACACCGATGTGGTACAACAACACTGGAAATCATTCTTGGGTTGAGATCTGGGATGATGGTTGGCACTTTACAGGCGCAGCAGAGCCAACTGGGAATGACCTTAATAAAGTCTGGTTTTCAAGGCAAGCAAGTAGAGCGGTTGAAGGGCATCCAAAATATGGAATATATGCAGCCACGTGGGGAAAATCCGAGTTGCACTTTCCGATGGACTGGTTACCTGATGTGAAAATTTATAATGCTATAGATGTTACAGAAAACTATACGAAGTACATGGATGATAATTTGGTACCCATACAGATTCGAGCCATTGACTCTAATGGTAATAGAAAACCGGTTGCGGTAACGGTTAATGGTGGTGATAATTTCAATTTTGAAGGCATGAGCAAAAGCGAAGCTTGTGATATTAATGACCACCTGACCCTGATGCTGCCAAAGGGAAAATTGTTCACAATAAAAACCGAAGGCGATGAACAAAGAATTAATGTTACAAAAGAAAAGCTTATCAGTCTATCACTTCTGACTGCTGGCGGACTGGATTGACCCTGAGATATCGGAATGGATTTGGGGATTGGATAGTAATGATGTTTAAATTAAAATATGATAAAAGAGATCATAGTTATGATGGTTGGGTAACTGACAATACATAAATATTTATGAATACAAAAGAAACACAGATTATTCTGACACGAATCGAGAAATGGTATGCTCGCATCCAGACCCAGTTCATATCTGATACTAAAATATTGGATGCTGAATTTGGCTGGTCCAAAGAATCGACGCCTTTTTCTAATCGCCTTAACTTAGACTATAAATCCATTCAGGAAGGTGAACCTTGGGGGCAAAAGTGGGACAGTGCATGGTTCCATTTAACCGGTTCAGTTCCTGAAGAATGGTCCGGGAAAAATGTTGTGGCCGAATTAGACTTTTCCGGAGAAGGATTAGTTTTTGATTCAGATGGGAAAGCACTCCAGGGAATTACCAATGGTTCCATTTGGGATCAAAATTTTGCCCGAACCCGGGTTCCATTATTAATAAACTGTGAAGGCGGAGAGCCCATTGACCTTTGGGTAGAAGCAGCCGCTAATTCTCTTTTCGGTGTTTTTACTGATGTAGATCCATCAGAAGAAAATCCGAAGCGTCATGGTTGGTTTAATGCTAAAGTAGAGAAAATGCGGATCGGACTTTTTGATGAAGAGTTATGGCATCTCTATCTCGATGTGCGCATTTTACTTGGCCTGGCAAAACAATTGGATGAAAAAGCAGTCCGTCGCGTGCGGATTATCCGGGCATTAAATAATGCAGTGAATGCATTTGGAGATGATCAGAAAAAGACAATGGAAGCCAGAGAATGTCTGAAACCGGAATTAAGAAAATCTGCATCTGCTTCAGATTTAAAAGTATCGGCTATAGGTCATGCTCATATTGATACAGGTTGGTTATGGCCGGTTCGAGAAACTGTACGAAAGTGTGCCCGGACCTTTGCCACCCAACTGGATCTGATTGAAAAATATCCTGATTATATTTTTGGCGCATCCCAGCCTCAGCATTATCAATTCATGAAGGATAATTATCCTGAGATTTATTCCCGAATAAAAGAAGCAGTGAAAAAAGGGCAGTGGGAATTGCAAGGAGGTATGTGGGTTGAAGCGGATTGCAATCTTATAAGCGGGGAATCCATGATACGACAGATTCTCCACGGAAAGAACTTTTTTAAGGAAGAATTCGGAATTGATGTGAATAATCTCTGGCTCCCGGATGTATTTGGGTATTCAGCGGCATTACCCCAAATCCTAAAAAAATCCGGGATCAATTATTTTCTCACCCAAAAATTGTCCTGGAGCCAGTTCAACGAATTTCCCCATCATACCTTTAATTGGCGCGGAATTGACGGGACCGAAATACTGACGCATTTTCCGCCGGAGAATACTTACAATAGCGAACTCGATTCTGAATTTTTAGTGCCGGCCCAGACTCACTTTAAAGAAAAAGATTTTATTGATGAATTTATTTCCCTTTTTGGTGTGGGAGATGGTGGTGGTGGTCCGAAACCAGAAAATATCGAACTGGGCCGCCGTATGTCGGATTTGGAAAATTCACCCAGAGTTGCTTTTGATACAGCAAAGAATTTTTTTGATCGACTTGCCAATCATGAAAAGGATGTGGACACATGGGTGGGTGAACTTTATCTAGAACTTCACCGTGGGACTCTTACAACTCAAGCTTTGGTTAAAAAGCAAAACAGAAAATTGGAATGGAAGCTCCGAGCCGTGGAAATGCTATGGTCATGCTTACCTCTGGAGAATTATCCATCTGAAGAATTGGATGGCTTGTGGAAAAAATTACTGATAAACCAATTCCATGATATTATTCCCGGCTCCAGCATTAATCTGGTCTATCAAAATACCCATAAAGAATATGAGCAAATTCAGGGAGATTGTGATTCACTCATTGCGTTAGCCGGACAATCATTATTTGAACAGAGCCCAGATTCATTTGTGGTAGCAAATACATTATCCTATCTCTGGACGGGAATGATATCTATTCCAGAATCCTTTGTTGGCTTTTCCGTATTAAATGAAAATGGCGATACAGTTAATGTCCAAAAGACAAAAGATGGTTTGGTGGCATCTGTAGAACTTGAACCATTGTCTTTTTCCACATTTAATAAAGGGCAAGCCCTGTCTCAAGAATTGGAACTGGGTCATGGTTTAACATTAGAAAATGATCTGATCCGATATGAATTTGATAAAAAAGGTCAGGTCATTTCCGCATTCGATAAAGAATCAAAAAAAGAAGTTTTTGAAAGTGCAGGCAACATTTTATCCCTTTATGAAGATCGACCTAATGACTGGGATGCCTGGGATGTGGATTTCTATTATCGTAATGCATTGGTTGAAATTGCTGAAGCAACAGATACCATGCCGGGATCCAATGGAAAGGTGGTCCAAGAATTAAACCTGACATTTTCTATCGGATATTCTTCCATCATTCAAAAGGTGAAGTTATTTCCACACTCCAAACGTCTGGATTTTGACACCAAAGTTGATTGGAAAGAAAAGCATAAAATGCTCCGAGTTCATTTTCCTGTGAATGTGAGGGCAGAACAAGCGACATTTGATATTCAATATGGACATGTGCAACGGAACACGCATGAGAATACATCCTGGGATAAAGCCAAGTTTGAAGTTGTAGGGCATAAATATGCAGATCTTTCAGATCATGATTCTGGTGTAGCGCTCCTGAACGATTGTAAATATGGCTATTTTGTAAAAGACAATATATTGGATTTGAATTTGTTACGCTCTCCTAATAATCCTGACCCGGATGCGGATCAGGGGAAGCACCAATTTATCTATAGTATTTTTCCTCATGAGCATGATTTGATCCGATCCAATGTTGTCCCGGAAGCAACTTGTCTGAATCAAATACCGATCGTATTCAATGGCGTTAGAACAGATAATGGTATCCCAGTTAAGTTAAATGGAAATGGGTTAGAACTCACGGTATTGAAAAAAGGGGAAAAAGAAGATTGTTTGATTATTCGAATAGTAGAAACATCAGGGAGACTCTCTACAGGATCTTTGAAATTGGATGGCACACTAACCGAATGTGATCTCATGGAATGGAATGATACGGACTCTCAAACCAGAGTTGAAGGATCCATGGCATTGTCTCTCTCACCGTTTGAAATAAAGACATTTAAATTTGTGAGCTAAGTCACACTCTCCTTTTTATTATTGTTCATTAAATGATTCAATATTACTTTTAAGGTGGCCTAAATAGGTGCTCTTCATACCTATACAATTAGACAAAAACAAAAGGAGTCAACCATGACTAATTTCATTATTATTCTTACTCTGTCTTTTTCATTTTTATTTGGTGTGGATTCACCCAAATCAGAATCCCAAATAACCACCGATATCCAGTTTGATGTTGATACGTTTCAGCAAAACCAGCTGATCAAAAAAGGATTGCAAGAGAGTTATAAACAAGCCCGGAAAGCTAAGAGCATCCCTAAACCAGCGGGCTCTCCGATTTATATATCAAACCAAAAAAGTGGGAAAGCTTTAAAAAAAGAAACATCTGCCAAAAAAATCTTAGGAGATGAAGTTCATTTAGAAAAACGAATAAATGCAAAACAAAAATTGAATGAATTACGGGCACAATCTAAAGCCGGAAATACTACCGTAATCCACGATGAAATGAGGAAGATAAAATTTAACCATCAAACTTCTACGCGAGGCCGTTCAAGAAGTATTGGAACCGAATTTGAATTTGGTACAATAGATAGTCTTTACGAGGCATTTGGCTATGTATTAGAAACTGAGGGCAGTGGGTGCGGTGGATGTTCTGGAAATCTTGATGGAATGGAAGAAGTTGCATCATTTCCTATTATCCGTCAAGATTCATTTATAGCTTGGGCCAGTGATTCAGGATTTACCGCCTTTTATTTTCAGTTTATAGATGAAAATGAAACAGGTGAATATGATGATGGGGAAATCTATGCTGTCTCCTGTGAAGGGAGTGAAAATTCTAATAATATGACTGTTGCTTATAATGGGTCTGTTTATGATTTAGATTTTGTTGGTTTCTGGATGGAAGCCTATGATTTTGATTGGGAATTTGATGATGAAGATGGAAACTATTCCCTCAGCTTTGATGGAGTAGATGATTATGCCGTTATTTCAGATGCTTCTAGTCATATTGCAAACTCTAATGCTTCACTATTAGGTTGGTTCAAGATTAATGAATTTGACGCTTTAAATCCGCTTATAGGCTTCAGAAACTATCCAAGTGATGATTGTTCGATGTATGCTGTTATGGGAACAAATGGAACAATTGAAACAATGGTTTATGAAAACCTTCAGAGTTTTATTGAAGGGCATAATTCAAATCAATGGTACCACATTGCACTAGTCTATAATGGTAATACTTTTAAAACTTATTTAGATGGTGACTTTGCAGCGAGTATTGATGCACCAGGTTCTATTTTTAACTGCACAGATATTGATCTGTTATTTGGTGGTATGCAAATTGGTAATTTTGAAAATTTAAATGGTTTGATTGATGATGTTTCGCTGTGGTCTATTGACCTTACTGAAGAGCAAATTAATACCCATATGAACACTCAACTTTCTGGCGATGAAGATGGGTTAGAAGGCTATTGGAATTTCAATGAAGGATCGGGGACTAATGCCGACGATGCCACAAGCAACGGCAATAATGGTACAATTTATGGCGCAACCTGGAGCGACGATGTTCCATATGATGACGATAATGAAGATGAAAATGGTATGATAGAAGGTATGGTCTATGATAACAATGGAAATCCCTTATCCGGAGCTTCTGTTATTGCCTACAACGCTAATGAAAATATTTATGTAATGACCAATGAAACGGGATACTACAACATGTCCGTGACAGATACTAGCATCTATAGGGTCTATGCATCTTCTACAGATTT
>Ga0209090_10000447_pt1 | contig 25610 bp, 16 predicted proteins | sample ArcticOcean_MG_C_9_FD_187432 | JGI IMG/M metagenome (GOLD analysis project Ga0209090, IMG submission 187432) | Marine microbial communities from western Arctic Ocean - ArcticOcean_MG_CB2_152 (SPAdes) (version 2) | ecosystem: Environmental > Aquatic > Marine > Oceanic | place: Arctic Ocean... | reverse complement strand
GTGGCCTGATCGACACGAAACGGCGTCAAAAAAGACGATCGCGTCGAACTTTTCATGGTTTGCTCATTTTCTCGGCTCGACGGAGCTCATTTGCTGCCGCGTTTTTTGCATAGCGTCGTCCGGCTGCCGGCGCCCACGAAATAAAACTGGGCTGCATGCTCCGAGTATACGATACGGCCAAAGCGCGCGGTACCAATTATAATTACCGTTCGTGCGGGTGCCAGTGCCTAAACTCGCTTTGTTCTAGACCAGTTTGGTAAGGGGGGGTCGGAGTGGTCGGATCATGACGCCTCGACATGGCCCGTCTGTAGGATCTATAATAAGAAATAAGAAATAACAGCGTGGGCATCATTTACATGCCCCTAACTCGGTCACACACTGGCAGCCGCATGTGGAGAATACTATTAGGCCCCGGGGGCCGGATAGGCAATAATAGCAGCTTTCAAAATAATTACTAAACGGGTTTCGTCAACTTTGAGCCCTCAGAGGTCAGTCTTATCCCGTTGGTCACGGTGGCGACGGCAGAATTCGTATGACTGGTATGGGGCGCCGCCCCTTAGACTCCTTGCGGGTCTGCCGTCGCCACTGGCACCACCTGGACAATCCCCCCTCTCGCAAGCTACTAGATTCAAGTACCTACGCGGGTTTTGTCATTTCCCATAACTCCGCACCACGGTGCCACCACCCGATCCGTCTGTTCTCAATCCAGTACCAACCGTGACTTCAACTTATTAGTGTCCCTCTAGAGAGTGGTAAAGGCGGCGGGGGTTTCCCGGGCGATACAACGAAAATAAACTTTGCCGCCTGTCTGGGCCTAAGATTACTAGTCACCCGGGCGTACTAGGTACAGCTGCTTTTCGGTACTGCGGCATTGGCAGTCGACAAGATAGCCGAGTTAGACCACGACCCCACTTACACAACGACACGTATGCTCGCGATCTACCGAACATGAAATGCCACTGGGTGCGACGCGCGCCGTAGATGCTGGCGTCACGGTGGCGAAATCGAGCGCAAGCCTGAGTGCCGACGGCAGCCTGAGGTAGCACCGTCACCGCTTCAGCGGTTTGGCTGCCTCTGAGTACCGTTTTTTCTGCGCCGTGCGCCTCGTACGCACGATATAAAACGCCCACACTAATTGCCAGTGCGCTCTCTTCAGATGCCCTCGCTCGTGCTGCCCGGTGCTGCAAAATCGCCTCAGCTGGGACTTTGCAAAATCGTGCTTACAAAAGTGACGATTTAGTAGCATAGGGGTTCTCGGTATGCGGCGCTGCAAATCGCACGGCTGCGATTCGGGCCGAGGGCTCCCCGCCGCGGCATTGTGCCGTATCAATTTTACTACGCGTTGTCGTCCGCCTCGACGCGCAAGTGTATAGAACCGTGACCCAAAAACCCAAGTATCCACCGGGCGGCCCGGGCCCACTAGTACTAGCCCGGGCTCGGCCGCCGGCGGCCCGGCCAGGGGGCGGCTGGGCCTGAGGTGCCAGTGCCAGTGATTGATGATGGCCCGGGCACCGTCATGGGGAGAAAACCCCTATACACTAAATGGTTACGTTTGTAACCACAAAACTACCAGTTGATTTTGTTACAATGGCGTGTGCGTCGCAAAAAACGCGACTTTCGCGCCTCAAAAACGACTTCAGCAGCCCATCACGTAATTGTACACATATGTACCATCGTACATTAGTGGCGCGCCGCCGAAGAACTCGTTTAAACGCACAGACGGTTTATGAGGACACCACCGGCGGAAGCGGCCCGGCAGCGGGCGCGGTTCCAAGCCGCGGGCGGCGCCGGGGCGGTCGCGCCGCCGCCGCCGCCGCCGCCCGCGATAGTGGCGGCGCCAGTGGTCGCAGCGGCGCCAGCTGCCGCGGCAGTGCCCGCGGCCGCGGCGCAGCGGCGCGGGGGCAAGGGAGCGGGGAGGGCCCTGATACGATGCATGCAGTTCAGTATTGAAGACAAGGACTTACGCGACAAGCTACTTGCCTATCTCGAGCCAGAAGCCAAGGCAAGGGTGGATCGAGACATAGCCGACAAGAAACTGCCCATCTTCCAAGGAAACGAAACCGTGGGCGTAATTGCGGCGCTCGTGGGCGAGGTGAAGCGCTTGAAAGCCGCAGTACCTGCCACCGCACAAGGCCAACCAGTTCCCGCGACACCAGGGCCTGTTCGTAAAAGGAGGAAGGTGGTAGAGTTAACTCCTGATAGTGACTGGAAACAAGACAGCAAGCGGCTCATACGGAACACCCTGGGCCTCGATCATCTTAATATGCCAGTTGATGCACTTGATGATGACGAGGATATTGCCAAGCTCCAGTGGGAATTAATTTGCAACTTAACCCATGCATTCTGGACGTTTAAAAAGAAAACAAAACTCACAGGGGCTGGAATGCACGTCAATAAATTCAACACAGCCATAACTTGGTGGATTCGATGCTTAGGTGGCTACGGGTCATCCGGGCTGTGGGCTGCGGTTAGTGCTTCTGCATTCGAGGACATTTGCAAATACGTTGGCAAGCCTTGGAAGTGGATGGCCTACTGCGACTGCTGTCCAAGATTAAGTCGCGCACAGCTCCAGAGAATGCACACAGTTACTATAAAATTAACAGGCGATTATTTTAAATATGTGCTCAAAACCGTGCTGCCCTGGAGCATGCACAGCCACTGGTTCATCCCCCATGCCTCCTCGAGAGCCCACTGCCCGTCCTTAATGTCGGTCGAATGCGTAATGTCTTGTTGGCGTACGTGCCCATTAAGTGCGGCGTGACCTCGTGCAAGTTTCAGTGCGTCGTCAAGACCAGGAACGCTGCGCGAGACCGAGCCGTCGCCCTCGACGCCCTTTACAATAGCTGCTACGTAATACTGTTCAACGCAGAAAGTACTACTGTTTTACTACTTTGTGGTCGGCAGAAAGTAGTAAAACAACGTCGCCGGGCTCCACGTCACCTTCCTCTAGTTCGTCGTCAACCCAATCGTCTTTTAAGGTCTCCGCGGTGAGTGCCGTGCGGCGCTTTTTGGGGGACGCGCTGTTCTGGGCGACGGGGCTGCCGTTTTTATCAATTTATTTTTGCATACACGCCTACTGTCTTCGGGAAGTATGTTTATTGCGTCCAAAGCGCCTTGGCGCCTCTCATTGGCGTATATTTCGCGTATGTCTGGTATAGACGCCATACTGTCCCAAAGACCATTTAGTGCCAGTATCTATTCTCCGCATGGTGACGCCGTTGCTCACGTCTCGCGGTCATCATGATGTCACAGTGATATACTATTCCCCGGGGCCGCCGACTCGAGCCGTCCGTTATTCTTTTGAGTGATTGTGCTCATCAAAAAAACGTCTATAAAAAACGGCATGCAGCCTGTCTACATGTAACGGTACCGTGACTTAGGGATTATACTAGGTGTGGTATGCAAGATTTGTCATGAATGTAACGACTCCGCAGCTTTCATTGCTACTCCATACTAGTGGCTTTCAAGTGCACGCAAGACGTTGGCTAGCCGAGAGCTCCAAACGGCGCCTCCGTGCACGAGAAGAAAAATGCAAAACTATTTTTGGGATGTTGACGCGGCAGACCATGTTAAGAGTGCGATTTAATGTATTTGTGTCTATCGCGAGGAAAGCCACACATCGATTAGTAGCCCTTAGGGCTGAAGCTGTTTCCAAAATCAGCAGTAAGGCAGCAGCAAAAGCAATTGACTTCACTAACAAGACGCTTAAAGTCACAAAAAGTGGATATGCAAATTTTCTTCGAGTAGAGGCAGGCGCACAGTGGATCTCTGACTACCTTTCCGAGCGAATGTCCAAACCGATCTCGACTCACATACGTAAGCTCCTAGCACTCAAACAGAGTGACGAAAGTCACAAAATATGTACGTGCCTTTGCCTTAATTTTTCACATGATAGCATTGCATTTTTTAAGGTCCAATTTTACGGGCTGCGCGCGGCCAATCCGGCTTGGCCTGTGAGAACTGCGGAGCAGTAGGTCTATTCCAGTCTACTTGTCTCTCCTGCAGTGGTTACGTAGATGCGCCCCTAGGAAAAGTAAATTCGCTTCGATTGCAATGCGCTAGCGCGGTACATGTCGAAGCAGAGTTGCCTGTAATATCCCTCCAGGGTGAGCAGCCGCGTGCTTCTAGATCTCAGGGAGAAGCAAACTTGCACGCAGTTCTTCACAGGGCTATTGAGGTACTCCGGATGAGGCTCAAGGCTACAGTTCCTGAATTCGCTTCATCCATTCTTACACTTGCAAAAACCAAAGGATCTTGGCTTCTATCAAAAAGAATATATGACGACGATCGGGTTTACTTCAAGCAGCGGCTTGAGCAACCTTCATCGGCACGGCGCGCACATCTGCATCGTGGCTTTTTACGTGCTCTTGACGGTGACGTTGAGGATGTTGATGAGGTAACAAAACGCGGTCTGGCGTACTGCTTTGATCGTTCTTCTGCATGCGATGAACAGCGAGCAAAGGAAATTTTGCGTAATTATTGCATGGATCCAAGAGCAGGCAGGCGCAATCTCCATAGCCACAAAAAATGGGTTGATATTACCTCTACCTATAAAATGTGGTCAACAACTGTTATTAGTGCAAGGAATGGAAGGGATAGTATTCGGCTTGAGCACAGTTTGAAAATGCAGGCTAACTGGAGCAAGTTTCAGAAGGAATCCATGAGGCATCAACGTGAGAGTTGTGCCCATTTCCTGTCACTTATCCTGCGTGAATTAAAGAATGAAGCTGAACGTGAGTTTTCATGCATTGACAATGCCCCAGACATTTCCAACCAGAAGCATATTAAAATGGTGGAGATAGAGAGAGCACGCTTTGAAGCGGCTGATCGGATCATGCGATTGCTTGCCGAGTACAAGGCAATAAGTTCATTGGAACAATTCAAATATCTTCAGATTTTGTGATGACACTGCGTGGAGAGAAGAATTACCATTTCAGGTCTTCACAGGTCACAGATTGGAATATACTCAGCTATCTCCGAGCTTGGTGTTTGCGTTGTTCCGAGATTGAATCATGAGGAACGTAGTTTGGTGGATACCTATGTGTCTCAGTCGTATCAGGTGATGGCAGTCAGTACGTTTCAGTGTTGACTTCGTTCGTAAACCGTGGGCTTCCAAGTAAGCAACAATCTTAAAACCAAGGACAAACGATTGGTAGCCGCCATTTGGGCAGGTGGCGCCGAATCCTCAGAGGCGGGTACAGTGTGACTGCTCGATATGGATCCGGGGCCTGACAAGCTGCCACGTCAAAGGGAAGTAGGTTCGCTGCATCGGGCGGCTGCCAACCTGTGCGCAGGGGCTTGCCAAGCGGTCTAGAATTTCGCCGCGCTTTAGCGCCCGGCGACATCTTCAAGAGTACTCCATCCCCTACCAGGACGCATCGCCGCGACTCACGATACGGTTGAGGCGGGTCTTTCACTCCCAGTCGTCCGAGAGCGTCTTCGTGCCAATTATTTTTAATCGCGCCCCGCACGGACAAAAGTAATTGGTCAAAGGCCACGTACCCATATAGAAGTCGCCAGGTTGTGGAGCAGCGGCGGTCATCACCATGTGAAAACAATAAATAAACGAGCCTTTTCGGAGACGCACAAGACGCATCTTGTATACCCTAGAGTCTAGCCTCCGGCCTTTGGGCGGCGTCTAGTCGCTTATCTCAAAATATCGTAGTTTTAGTGAAAAAGGACCGCATTCCGAGAAGCCCCAGAAGTCCCAGGCTGAGGGGATGCCCAGGGTAGAAGCCAGATCCTCGAGTGAGTCTTAATCGATCCGAAATTACCGGCTTTTTCGCATGGAGCCTCCAAGGGGGGTCATAAAGGCCCTTCTAGGTCGGGAGCTGTGAGGAGGATGATGATTATGGGTGGAATAGCGCCCAATTCGTCAGAGCCTCGTCATCGTGACGGCTTAGTAGATTTAGTGGCGCGCCCGGCTCTATGTGACATGCGTTCAAAAGCTAGCCGCATGCTTCTCTAGTGGCGGCTAGCGAGTTAGAGGCGGCTCTGGACGCCGCTTGGGCCGATGAATTCGGCCTAGAGAAGACCCGGGTTTATGGCTCTAGTACACAAAGAATCGTCTGCCGAAAAAGTGAAATACCGACCGCGACCCCGGCCCGGGCCCACCCGGCTTTTGTCAAAACTTGGAGCTATAGACTACGTTCTTATTCGCCCTGGGGCAATCCTGGTCTGCCCCCCACCCGCGGCCCGGCCCGTGGGCTCGCCATCCCCGGCCCTGGAAGGGCCGCAACCCAAATTGGGCACGGTGGGATTTTCAATTGATAGCCTGAGCGGTGCGATTCCGTTCGGGGGTCTCCTAGGGGCACCCTAAGGACACAACGACACTAGCTTGCCACAGGGGTGCTCCTCTCGTGATGCGGCGAGCCTTCGGGCTAGCTTGCGGGTCTTTAACCTCATGCGGGTAGTATTCAGCAGTTGAAAAACCAAACCCGCTTCTCAGGCTATGAGCAATTTTGCCCCCGAAGCCCCCTTTGGTACCTGTGGCGTCGGTATGATGCACAAACACGGCCTCAAATCCGATGGGCTACTATAAAGATCACTTGACACGGCCCGAAACGCAACTGGCGCGACTCGGACGTTCGCGGCCCTCTAAAATCGTCAGATCTTACCGTTTTGTCCCTCTTCTCGACAGGAGCTGGAGATAGGCATAAGGGAAATTTCTTTGTAAAAAGCCTGCATTATAAACTACGCTTGTGTTCGCTGTGGGGCAATCCTGTCTGCCCCCCCCCTGAGTCGCGGCCCCCACCTACCGAGCCTGCCTCAGTGGCAGCGGAAACGTGGTCCCCACCTACCAAACCGGCGGCCTCGGGGGGCACGCATGGGACCTCGATGGCACCCTGCAGAATGTTGTGAGGGGCCAGGTGGCTGGGAATAGAAATTAGACACTCCATCCCCGGTCACGGTCCCATGGCGGGAACTTGAAAGCGCCGGGAGGTCCGCCAGGATAGGCCCAGGTCCCGATAACTTCCTAAGTCCTAGAGTTTCCGGGTCCAGGTCAAGTCCGGCACTGCCCTAGACGAGGCTCGAAGGCGGCTGCGGCGATTCTTAGCTATTCGCCGTTCGAAGTCATTACTATCCGCGGATTGGCCTGAAAGAACTGCAATGAAACGCGTGTACCCCTTCACTCTCTAGGAGGGTCCTTCCTCCGAGTCCCCGAGGGTCCATCAAACTCCCTCTTAGGGGAATCTATAGGAGAAGTCCACTTGTCTTGCCACTGTGATGAGCTGGAGGTATCTGTAAATTATTATAATTATTATAGTATGATGGTGAGAATGAGTTTTGATACCTGGTATTGAGGACAAACGCCAGTGTTGCTCCCAGGCTTATCCGAATTGAGTCTGCGTTAGAGGCAGCACTTACCCCACACCTGCAAAAAAGAGGGTTTGGACATATGAGGCTAGTTTTCATGTCCTTCTTGCCTGAAATTCAATGGCACTTTTCTCCAGGTACGCTAGGAAGTCCTCTGTGATTATTTGGGAGACCTTAAATGAGGTTTCAAAGCAAGGGCTCGTGGTTGGTATTCCATATCGTGGAGTCGTCAGTCCATCGTGTTGTAAAAAGAATGCTGCGCGTACATACACCTAAATTCACCCTGACAAAGAGCTGAGCAGCACATGACTTACAGAAGAGCATAATTTTCGTGGTAGCTGCTCAGCTCTTTGAACCGTTATATTGAGTTCGACTTTTTTACCCAGATGATGAGTGAGGTCCCTCTCTCCAACAATATACCTGGTGTTTGGTGATTTGTTTCCATCGCCAGGAATACCAAAACTTACGCGGACTCACTGTACGAGTGTGCAACCATTGGCTCCACTCTAATTGACAAGTTGCCAACATTGTTGCCTTTAAAATTGATGAGATTGACCTTCAAGGCGTGCATTTTATGTGCATATTGGGATACAAAGAAAAAGTAAAGGGGTGATTTCAATTCACATTTCCTGGACAGTTTCCTTTATGTCCATAAGATAAAAGATTGACTGGAGATAGCAAAACCTAGTTTCACCGCGGCTATTGTCTTGTTTTTACACTGTGACAAGGTGGTCTTTATACCCAACACCAATCAACTGGTGATTCACATTGTCGTAAAATGGGTCTGGGTGTGCATTTACAATGGGAGATCTCAAACGAAGCCGTTTGATTGTGCACAGGCGACGCAACATTTTCACAGCGCCCCAGGTATCTGCAACATCACCACTGGCAGAAGATACAACAATACAGGGTGACCCCCCCTGCTCGTCTATGTCCGTCATTGCCCAAGTTATTGCATAATGAACATCCCTTTTGAATTCCTGCGAAGCCTGTCATTTGTACGATGATAGTGTGTCATCGTGATCTTAGACGCACGAAGTTTCCCTCCAAAACCATGTGGTTAAGCTCAAAAAGGAGGTTTTGTACTTTGGTTCTTTCCCAAGGGGTCGTGGTTGTACCTTGGTACCTAGAGAGCCCAGAGAATATATCATGGTGCAAGCCCTGTAAAGCTTCATCCCAAGCCCTCTTCGCATGCCTGTCGCTACCTCGTTTTGACGTAGGGGGAGTGTACGTTGCACACCTTGCGTCACTGCCGGGGATGTCTCCAGCGTGAACACGAAATAGGCAGCCAAACCCAAGCAGAAGCAAGTCACCGATCTCGATTGAGTGCTTGCTACTTGATACACGTAAACCATTTATGCACACTATTGCATTCTGCTTTACATCCACTGTAATCATATCACCGCGAGTCTCAATTTCGCAGTGCAATGGTAGTATTTCTGTTCTACAAAGTCTGATTTTACAAGAATTCACAAATTTATCAGGCACATTGTCACTAGCAAGCGAAGACCCAAAATAGACTACGTCGTTTGGGCGTAGGCTTACAAACAGCCGATGAGTTGATAATGCCTATCTTTTGTCCTAGGCGGCGTGGAAGTTGCAATTTAAACACCGCCATTGACATCTGCGGATATATTAATAAGGTAATATCCATCTAGGTAAGTATGTTTATGGTCTATTTCGGCTACACCAATTTCTTTGAACCATTTGTTTCGCGCTGTCGTGTATGCAACAGTGTCCTTGAGCCGGCTTTGCGCCAAAATCTTTTCGTTTTGGGCTTTGACGCTGATTCCATTTACTTGTTTGGCCCTTAATTCTATTCTGTTATAGAAGCAGGCTTCACATTGGGGATGAGTACTATTTTGGTACCCCCAGCTGTTACTTAAAGAAGTACGGTTACAGACATTTTTAAGGGTTTTAAAAGTTGTTTCAGTGGTATCAATGTCAAGAATTGTGGGGCCGAAACAACCCAACCATATGCTGTGAGAAGAATTGAAAAAACTATCTGAAAGGATGTAATTGAGACTCGAACTGCATAATTGGGCTGCAGCTACCCGAGGAATACAGGGATTCATTTCTTGCAGAGAGACCAGCGAGCGATTGACGCTTGGTACCTACGATCTATGTTGCGCAATAGTGGAACTTGTGGACAATGGGTTTCAATTGGAACTTCTTCTGATTCATTGAATTGCAGTCCAGTCATAGCATTTGACCCAAACTCCACAAAAGACACGGTACCCTCGTGAGCTGGAGGCTGGTGTGGCGAGGCTTCATGTGAGCACAGGCATCGAATACACAGGTGTGTCGAATCAGGAAATTTATCTCTAAGGAGCAAAAACGCAGCCTTGACAGAAAGAGCGTCCCGCAGCAGGGTTGAGAACTCATCTTTATTCTTAGCCAGGTGGCGAGAGACTTTGTCTAGCCATGGTCCACACGTAGGACTAAAGCGCAATGGGAGGCAGTTTTGCTGCGGGCTAAGTAAATCGCAGGCCTGTGTAATATTACTTTTGTGATGCGATACTTAAACCGCGCACCTCCTCGTCACAAACTTGGTAAATTGAGACTTCAATCAAAGCAGTTCCCCTGACGTTACGTTGATTAAAAAATCTATCCGCAAATAGTTCCACCAATCCAACTTGGTACCTGTCGCGAGCACCAAAGAGACAGCGAGACTTGCCAGATCTAGTTCCACCAATTACGTGCATGTTGACGTTGCCCGCATTTTTCATAGCTTTAAAGATCCGAGAATACAATTCATGAAGCATTTGGTCAAACTGGGTGACACCCTCATGTGGCCGGTGAGCACCTGAATTGTGAGTAGTCTACAATCTCGTCGTAGGACATCGAACACTCACTTTGCCACACGGCATTAACAGTTAGCGACTGTTTCCGACAACCCGAAGTGTTCAACGTAATGGTGTTACGTTCTTTCGTTAGTATCTACTGAATAACATTCAAAGGAAAGACAGGATCGATTCGCACTTGAGGGAAGTCCGCCTCGTGACTATACTCGGGTCTGACAAACGCGTAGGCGTCGCGACACATAGTCATTGATTTTTCGTGCGTGGCTGGAAGATCTGAAAACTTTGAGACGCTTCCTAAAATCTTACAATCATGAAAATCACAGTACAGGGGGGGTTGTGTCGGGGGTTTGGAAACGCGACCTCAAACCCAAATCCAAGCGTTTAATCTCAAACCTGGACGCCTGGCAATTGGGCGAATCAGCGATGTTTAGCCACATAAAGCCTAGAATCGCTAAATTTGGCCTCCGAGTCAACTTGAAAACTCGAAGCGCTGAGACTGCTGCTGCTCCGGCTTCCTACACCACTACCGGGCTTATAGGACGACAGGACTGAAAATACACTAAAGAAGAAATCAAGGCGCCAGCCTCGCTTCGAAACTTTTGTGGCTAGCTTGCGCACCCAGTAGCACTTAAGTATACAACTGGGTGAGCTATGGTATGGCGTTTGAGGCGCAGTTGCGTAGGCACGAGGCCTTGGCTGCCCGGTGACCCGACAAAATCGTTGGGGCAGTATGGGCGCCTGCCGCGGGCTGCTTCGTGGGCATCGGCGAGCGTGTGAACCTCAGGCACAGTGGGCACGGTCAAATCGTCGCTATCGCGACAGACCTGCGCAACATCTCGGTCGACTAGATACCAAGCTGCTCTTATCTTTGGCTGGGAAGGCATATTTAAAAAAGTGCTGAACTTTCGGCGCAATATTCGCCCGAAACGCGTTTACGGCGAGAACGTGGACCAGGCATAGACCGACATCTTATGAGCTTCTGCTGCAGTTGAGTGTCTCGGGCCGTCGGCGACTATACGGACGGCGATATATCCGACATTGCGGTTGCCCGATCGGCTCGAAACGGCGCCAAGAAAGGCGATCGCGTGGCCTTTTTCATGGTTTTTGCCCGTTTCCCGGCATGAGGCAGCTCATTTGCTTCCGCGTTTTTTGCATGGTGTCGTTCGCCTATTATTGCCTTTCTTCGTGATCAAGCTTGTTGCGCGAGGTTGCCCGGGCGCCGAGCTACGGCCAGCAACATCACACACTCTAAGCTACTAGCGGGTGGTCAAGCTAGCCATAAAAGTTTCGTCGCGGCCGCCCGGGCCCGGGCCCGGCCCGGCGGGCCAGTTGACACGCGGCGACGGACACTGGCACCTTGCGCCCCCCCGCCGCCCCCCCCGGGCCGCAGCCGACTTGGAGCGCCCATCACCGTGACTGGCATGATTAGAACTGCATGTTTCAAGTTCAAGTTCAAGTTAGCCTGAGTTTCCCGACGGCGCCGGCCCTAAAAGCCCGGCGGCGTGGCCACCGGCTCTAGTGCACAACCTCAACCCTACCGGAGCCATAATCCCTCGCACATGAGTGCACACCGCAAGTAGTCGCGCGGCTGCCTCCTTACAATATCATCAACATTTTAGCTTCCTCACTCAAGCCGGAGCACTAGTAGTGTAGTAACACCACTACAGGCGGCAGGGGGAGAGGAAGTAATTCAACAACAAGAGGCTAAATTTTGGCGCGATGGCGGAGAAGGCTTCAAATCCGCGCGCTAAGCCTTCGTTGAGATTGACAGCGGATCCCATTCCCAAGCCTCCACCAAAACTCGGGGTTTCGCATGCAACACGCGAAGAGCGTGAGTGTTTTACCTTGTTCCAGCAGCAAGATAGCAGGAAACGCAAGACTAAAGATATCCCGGGATGGTCTCCTGTTCCGCCGATAGAAAGTCGCGATGGACCTGATGAATTATCCAACGAGATAAGCAAGACTGAAGGTGACAAGCCCAAGCAGAATGCGTTTAAGAGGATCATGTCATCAGACCAAAGGCGACGGACTAAAAAAAGAAGTTCAAAGGCAGTAGGTAACCGGGATCTCGAGGAATTTGATCACACAGAATTCGCATCTAGATATTGGCTAGACGAATCTTTGCCTGTGCTATCTCGACCGGAGGAAATATTTGGAGACATTGTCCGGCGCTTCCCCGAGATAAGTGACTTAGCGAGCAAAATGGAACGCCCGTTGCGAGTTGCAACTATGTGCAGTGGCACAGAAGCCCCGCTCTTGGCCCTGGAACTTGTTTCCCGTGCCTGTGAAGTTCAAAAAGATAGCCCACTCGCAGTTACACACGTATTTTCGAGTGAAGTGGAGCCTTTCAAGCAGGCTTATATCGAGCGTAATTTCGCACCGCCTCTTCTGTTTCGGGACGTTCGGGAACTTGGTAGCAGGCAAGCACACACGGCCTTTGGTTCACTTGAAGATGTGCCACGTCAACGAGGTGACGTGGATATTTTGGTTGCCGGCACATCATGCGTTGACTACTCTAATCTTAACACGTGCAAGAAGACATTAGAGCAGCTAGGGGAATCCGGTCAGACGTTCTATGGCATGTTCGAGTGGGTGCAAAGAGCGCGGCCGCCACTAGTACTGCTAGAGAATGTATGTGGCGCACCGTGGAAAGGAATGATGCGAAACTTTGAAGCAATCAACTACCGTGCTCAATCAGTTCGTCTTGATACCAAGAATTACTACCTGCCTCAGACACGCACTCGAGGCTACCTTTTGGCCATTGCAGACGAAGTGGCACTTCCTGATGTGATTCATCGCTGGGAAAGGCAACTCCGCGCTATGGAACGCAATGCATCCGCAAGCCTTGAGGCTTTCATGCTCGACGCCCACGATCCGCGTGTTCTAGCAGCGCGGGAAGACCTTAGCTACAAAAAGAAAGATAAGGAAGATACGCCCTGGGACAAGTGTGAGGCGCGGCATGCTCGAGTTCGTATTGAGGAAAAACTTGGACAAAAGCGCCCGTTAACTAACTGGATGCATGGCGTGAATGCTGCATCGCTGCCAGACTTCGCTTGGCGCGACTGGGCGGGTGCTCAAACAGAGCGGGTTCTCGACAGTATGGATATAGACTATATGCGCCTCGTCAAGCGCCGCGAAGATGCAAACTTCAAGACAAGTGTATGGGATTTATCTCAAAATGTTGATCGATCTGACCCGACCAAAGCTAAGCTGGGAATATGTCCATGTCTCACGCCTTCCTTGTGTGCCTATGTCACTAACCAGGGCCGGCCTGTCGTCGGTGTCGAGACCCTCGCATTGCAAGGCATCCCGATTGATGACCTCTTACTCACTCGTGAGACCGAAGAGAATCTCACCTCGCTATCTGGAAACGCTATGTCCACGACGGTTGTTGGATCTGCTCTTCTTGCTGCGCTTCTTTCACTTCCCATGGGCGTGCTTGGGCGCATAGGAATTGTTGGAACACAACCCTGCACAACACATTTGGATACTAATCATCCAGTCCCCAAACCCTCTAGCATGCGAGGTAGCGATCGACATGCGAACGTTGTAAGATCGCAAGTTCTGGTTCGGGAGCCGTTGGAATTGGGTGCTACAATTCCCAAGTACTTTCAAGGTGCTGGGTCATTTGCGGAACGTGTACTTCGCGCCGCCTCTCAGAGTGCCAAGCGGTGCGTCTGTGAGGCTCAGCGGACTAATTCTTCGTCGAAGGTTCTCTACTGTACTGCCTGTGGTCATAGCGCCTGCGAGGCATGCGCAGGCAAACCAGAACACACAAAGTACAAAGTGGATTGTCGGGGTCGGGTATCTCCTGAGGAATTTGAGGTTGCTCTTGGGTTGGCACTCCCAACGATTGTCACTCTTTCTGGCTTGTCGACAGCCTCTCTCTGCAAATTGCGCCCAGAAACTGCTGGCCTCTCTGATAATCTGCCTGCAAGCAAGAAACGCAAGTCAGAGATGGGTACTATCGCACAAGCTGCCCTCGACGAGAAGTTCTGGAAGAGATGGGTTGAGATCGTCTCTCATCTTGACAGAGCAAGTTTTCGTCTAGTTGAGATGCGACGATGTGTTGAATGTTGGAAAGTACGATACGCAGATGCGTCAAGTGCCCTTGTTCTTGAACTGACATTAGGGGGTGTTCATGGAATTGTATGGCATGCATTTGTTGAGCCACCTAGGGGTCGGGGTCCGCTGCGAGACCGGCTTGAAGGTTTCGCGGTTCTTCGCGGATTCGTTGACATTACATCAAGCAGCCTCTTGGATGCCAACTGGAGTTTGCGGCTGCCAATTGATGATGATATTGACCTTGAGCTGAGCTACGATGGGCCTGTGGTCGAATCGTTTTCATCATCTTTTGGAATGGAAGATGAAGATATGATTGGCAAACAGCGTTATTCACATATCAATGTAAAAGCACTGAAGAGCGCCCCGCATCTTGATTACGACGTATCTGGACGTCGACAACTGCGTCTATGTCTCTCCTTGACCTAAAACAGTGCCTCCCTCTCCCTTCGTTCAATACACAGCTATGGCCCCTCTCAGCTGCAATAATCCTGTGTTGTGCAGGTTATGTGCTACTGCATAAATGTGCCGCGCCTTTGGGCTCCCTCCATAAGAGGTTGGGAGATGACAGACCAGAACTTTATCTATTTCTCGAGTCCAAGCCTGTTGGTCCTGCAGCCTTGGATACCTACGTCTTTGCGCGTGATTGGCGACGTCTTGGTCTGCGCGAAACACGGTCATCACTCGTATGTTCGCTCCAGAGAGGCTGGCAGCCAATTGAATGTACCAAAGATAAGGCCGACGTTCCGACGGAGATGAAGACATCAACTATTTCGGGGCGTTGGGTGCCTATTAGTGCTGATCTTTCCCAGGTAAATGCGGCCGCATACACAGAGCAAGTTCAATCAGCCATTTCCGTGGACGTCTCCTCACCCTGGAACGCAAGTTCCATTCTTGAGATCGCAGTCGAACTCGGGGACCTCTGTGCGACGTCAGTATCGCCTGTCTGGGGGGGGGCATCGACAGTAACACCTGAACAGTGGAAGTCGCTCACTCTGAGAGTAGTTGGCGCCTGTGGTGCTGTCGCATCAGCGTCAAAGATGGCCTTAGGGTTTCTGGTACCTCGACTGAAATTACCAGTGGCACTTTCTGTCTGGCAAACAGTACAAGGGGGGTCCACACTTGCAGCCAAAGTCCGGGCGGGACTGCCATGTTGCACGACATGTGCTCCCCTAGCACCAACACTAAGCTGGGTTAAAGTAGCGGGAAAATCAAATCAATTCACCGCCATTGAAGACCCATACCTTGCAGGTGAGTACGAGCGAGCGCTAAAAAACCGACCCGCCGCCTTTGAACTGGATTCGAGACGTGAAAAACAGCAGAATGCTGATATCGGCTTTCTGCGTATCGCCATCAATCCTGTTGCCATTGCTGTGCGGGCGTTCTCTGCGCTCCCACGGTTACTTCAGGCACGAGCTGACGGTGAAGGCAAGGTCCAACTCGACTTTCGGATTATTACTAGTAGTTTGGGCAGCACAATGCTGCCTGCCCGCTCATTCTCTCTTTCTAGCAATCGTGTTGACGAAAAGGCTCCCCAGACTCCTGGATTTGACAACGCCACATCTGCACTGCGGCCTGAACAACTTCGGTCGTTGACTTGGATGCAGCGCATGGAGGCAACATGTGAGCCCTTTATTGAGGAAGAAGTTGTAGATGAAGCTCTTCCAGTTCTCGGCTGGCGAGCGGAAGCTCGTGTGCAAATTCCTGTTGTGGTTCGAGGGGGGGTGCTTGCAGATGCAGTTGGCTATGGAAAGACTGCAATTACGCTTGCGTTGATTGACGCGCAGTGGCGAGACCAAGCTCCAGAGCTCCCTCCACACCTTTTAGGTAAAGCTATTCCATGCAAGGCCACACTTGTTATCGTACCTAAGCACCTCATGGCACAGTGGCCAAGTGAGCTCAATAAATTTCTCGGCGATCGCTACAAGTGCCTTACGATCATGAGTGTCGGTGATCTAATGCGGCTTACCATTCCAAAAGTTCTAGATGCAGAAATAATTATCATGTCGGTGCAGACATTCCGATCCAAGGCATATTTTGATCATCTTGCTGAATTTGCCGCGGTCCATGCTTTCCCGAACAAGGGCGGGCGGTACTTTGAGGAGGTCCACAGTCGGGCTCTCCAGAACATCGAGAAGTATGTTTCCGCGTTTCAAGCTTCTGGCCAAGCAGGCCTCGAATCCATGCGAAAGGCTGATAAAGAATCCCTGAGGGTGACACTAGCTGTTAACACTAGTAAGAAGCAAGCCTACGAAAGCGGGGTGCCGCTGCGGGGGGCACGTGAATCCAAGGTTGCGCAGAGAAAAAAGTCATCGCCCAGTGTTGTGGAATACTGTTCCTCGGATGATAGTGAACAAGAAGATATGGCTTGCGGCAAATCGAGGGCGGGGTCCGTTCGCACTAAGCGCCCTAGTCCAAAAGCACCACCCCTTGAAATGTTTTATTTTGCCCGAATAGTTGTGGATGAGTATACATACTTGGACCATCGTGATGTTCCAACTGTACAAGCCATCAAGGCGCGTTGCTCGTGGGTTCTATCTGGCACCCCGCCGCTCGAGTCCTTTGATGACGTTAAGGGCATAGCAGCATACTTGGGAGTGCACCTTGGGGCGAGCAATCCCGTGGTACTCACCAAAAAGGGTGATCGTCCGACCGACTCGCGCAAGGAACTGTCCAAGTCAGAGCTATTTCAGGAGTTTTTGGAAGCGAAGTCCCATTCCTGGCACGCCCGCCGCCAGGATGTGGCACAGAGATTTTTGAACAGATTCGTAAGGCAAAATGTGGCTGAAATAGATGAGATTCGCTTTCAGGCAACAATTCAACGGGTAGTTATGCCAGCACCGGACCGTGCTGTGTATTTAGAGCTTGAGCATCATCTCCATGCACTCGAAATGCAGAAAGTAAAGGCCGCAGCACGTGGTAAGAAGAAGTCCCGTGATAAGAGTGATCGCGAGACCAGACTTTCAGAAGCTCTGGAAGGGAGTGCAGACGCTGAGGAGGCGCTCCTGAAACGATGTGCACGCCCAGCCTCGGCCACTAATACGATAATGAATGGTAGTAGTGGCGACGGCAGCGATGTTACTGCCTGTTCTGCTGTTGTGTCTAAGCGAGCTGCAGAGTTGGAGAATTGCGCAACTCAAATTATCAGGGAGGTTGCTGCAGCACATCGCGTTGAGGAGGAGATCCGGCGTTGGGCTGCAGTGAGTATGTCCAAGCCTCTCAATGGAGACCGAGGTTGTGATAATATTTTCAAAAAGCACGGGAACAGCATGTGGCAAGTTGATGGAGAAAATAATGCTCGTGGACGGACCAAAAAAAATGATAAACCTGGCAAACCATTTGATAGACTTACAGGTCACCAACATATGCGCGAGTGGTGGAACGAGCTGAATCAGGGAATTGGTGATAGTGATGCATCGGCCCAATTGCTCGCGCTGGCTGCTGAAGGCTTGGCCATTGCAAGTCGTAGTCTAAAAGGCGAGTCGCATGAGCCGGCATTCGGTATCGTACGTAGTTCCGACGTAAAAAGATTAGACGCGCAGACCCGTCCTGAGATCATCAAGGCAACCCGTTGTGTAGATCTTGTCTTTCCTGAACCAATTATTGAGGGCGAACCCGCTCCGCTAAGAAAGCAGCGAGATGACACTCTTAAAGAGCTCTTCTGGGCTCTGCGCAACCAAGTTTATGAGCTACGGGCCTTGAACAAAGAGTACGTAGGCAGGACACGTTCCCTCCGATTCTTTCGGGCCATTGAACAAGCTCAAAGAGAATTTGCTGCTTCACAGCAGCTCTTATCATCTGATTGGGCGACTAACGTACAGATTCCACTGGTCAACCAAGCCATCTTTTCATGCTGCGGTCATGTTGGCGAAACCTCAAAGATGCGTGGAGCAGCAGCCCGAGAGGAATGTCCAGCAGCCGGATGCCACGCAAATGTACGCTCTCATTCTGTTGTGGAATGTGCATCGCTTTGCCTTAATGAAAGCAACTCGAATGCGAAAGCAGTCACTCATCATGGCGCTAAGCTTGCAGAAATCATAAACCTCGTGAGTGGTTTTCCAAAGGATGAGCGGGTCCTCATCTTTGTTCAATTTGAGGATCTCCTGACCCAAGTCTATACCGTCCTCAATAAGGAGGGTTTCCCAACGCTGAAGCTCAAGGGCACAGCTCATCAAATGTCAGCCATAATGTCAAAATTTCAAAATGCGAAATTGGGAAAGAATGATGAGCGCATACTTCTTCTAGAACTTCACAACGAATCTGCATCTGGCGCAAACCTAACAGCTGCAAATCATGTGATTTTCGTACATCCGCTTCACGTAAGATACGCAGTCTTTCTCCAGGCCATTTTATCCTGATTTTTTTCTCTCTCTAAAAGTTGATTCACACAGGTCAAGACTCTGCAGAAATACGTCATGTGTGAGACTCAGGCCATAGGGCGTGTTCGTCGTTATGGACAGCAGAAAACTGTCCATCTCTACCGCTTTCTTGTTGATGACTCGATTGACATCAAAATATACGAACGTCGCTGTGATGAGCAGGCCAAGCGTTTTCGTTGAATTATTCGCTTTCCCATATCGGAAACTAGCCACGGTGCCAGTATGAATTTGCTGTCTCCAAGATCTCATAGGAAACAGACAGCGCAACAACAACAATAACACACTCCAAACCGTAGCATCACCAGAAAAGATGCCTATACCGTTATGGCCTTGGATGAACTGATCTACGCCAAGCATCAACGCACTGCCATGAGGAGAAGAAGAGTTTTTGGTCCTGACACTCGGACTGGCGCGATCTACGCCCCTCCAGGCTGCCAGGGGCTTTCCGGCTTCCGTGTGGACTAACTTGCTCGCAAACTACAAAACAGCAGCAAAACAAAATAGCGGATATAAGGCGCTATCGGGGTGTAAGCGAATAGATGCCGCCCGAAGGCTGGGGACTATAGCCGATATGATAGCAGGGTGCATCCCACTCACTGCATTTAGTTTCGCCCCCATTATGAGTAACTATCGGCCTGGACACTAGGGGGAGATTCCCGTTGAGCCTCATATCGATGTAGCCTGAGAGCGATGGGAGATGAGTAAAGAAAAATTATGCCAGTGGGACCATTTATACGTCTGGCGGAGCGATTTAGGTTTTGGGCAAAGGGGAAGGGGAGAAAAACGACGCCAAAAACCTGTGCAGCGCATTGGCTGTCCTTTATTTCAGCTAGATCGTCGAGTTTAACTCGATGATCTAGCCGCGGCCGAGTTAGCGGACGTCAATAAGAAAAGCGGGCTACGGAGCCCGGGTTTTTACTAGAAGTTACTGTCCTGTCCGCTAGTTAGAATGAGAAACCGAGGACGGAGGCCCGGGACACTCGGATCAACTTCATTCAAAGTTAGAACTTGAATAACGATCTCTGGACAAAAGTATTCTAAAAAAGTGTATCGTTGTAGCGTACCCGGGCCACCAAAAAGAACCGTTTACTATCGCCAAATGATACTAGGATTCTCTACAAGTCGAGAGAATTCAAACGAGGGGATTCTCTATTGGTGGAGAGGATTCGAATGGTGGAATTACCCGGGCCGACTCGGGTTTTTAATAAGATGTCTTACCGACTTCAAGTTAGGTTCAAATTCAATGAAGTTCGGGCTAGGGTTCAAGGATCAAATTCGGGTTAATTCAAGTTGGGTCAAATTCGGGTTAGGGTTCTTCAACCCGCGTTTTGGCCATTTTGGCAATCATGATCATGATCATGATAATTGAACAAGGCGGTATTCCCAATATGCGTACTACCTAGATAGGTAGTGCGCATATCAATCTTTCGTACTTGTGGGGGGGGGGCAACCACAATCGGAGCCTAATCATAGCCGCGGCGCGTTAATAACGCCGCATAAGTAATGCAGTGCGCTAGTAATAACTTCAAGTTGAACGCGCATAACGTAGGACCCGGGCTCAGGCGTCAATGACGCGATAGTGTCATTCCGAGTCCCATCCCAGCCATCCGTACTAGTAATTGATGACGCGCTTAATACAGTCAAACCCGTGACTCATTTGTTCGTTCGAGTCCGAGTCACGGTTAGTACTACTAGTAGTAAGATTTTCATCATGATGACTCGGAGAGTACAATCGAAGTTAATGTATGTGCATCAGTGTTGGTTTCATTGTGCTGTGCTGTACTGTAACTCCAGCCGCCTCGTCCGCGGCGCCCGTGCCTTGGCCTCTGTCAGAATGCGGCCGTTGCGTGCCACCGGCAGCCTGAGTGTATTGTCAAGAGGCCCGGGCGAAACACGCGGCGGCGGACGGAGCTTCTGACTGAGTTCCTGATGAGCACACTAAGGGCAATGAGAGCATACCTATAGGGGTTCGGTCCCCACTCCCTAGGGCGGCGTCCGGTCGTCTTGCTCCTCGATAGCGTTGAGATATAACGTTGAAGATATATGTAATAAGTATGCATTATTTATAACTTGAAATTTAATGTAATTTACTCAGCAGCAGGCTTTGTATTCAATGTTAACAGCACTGCGTATGCTAGCCACCTAGCGCTAGTTGTATGAGTACCGAGGGTCGCCGACGAGAGAAATGGCAGCTGCTTCGAAAGCTGCTATCAATCCGGCCATCAACTTCGCATCAAGGCAGTTGCATAGAGAATATTTTCTGGAAGGTGGCAACAGTAGAGGGAGATTATCAGACGACCATTAAGCCTGGTTTATTTGTTTTGATTAACAGTGTATCAGTTGACTTATATACTCTGTATCTAGAAAAAGCCGTAGGTAAGCGCGCTTTCAAATAGCCTAGGCTGCCAGCGCCAACCTGAAATTCGTAACTGCTTGACACAGCTATATCATTGTCTCAGTATAACAACTGGTCAGCTCGACTGGCGGGAGCTGCTATGCTCGATCCATGCACTTGAAAATACTAGGTATCTGTATGAAAACCCAAGCAAATTGCTGTTCTCATTCTTTAAGCTATATACCTCGCCGGGAGGAAGCGCCATTCGGAGTGATGTGGTGCGCATTATTTCTATAGCAGCTGTGACTCACGCAGAATTCACGCGAATGATGATGGTTGGTCACCACTTACCTCGATTTGTTAAACTGTCTGAGTTTCAGAACTTCTTAGCAATTAACCCGCATACCGTTAATGCATTTAGACTGCAATTATGGAACCAGCTTCCAGACTCCTCAAAGTTGCGATATTTGCAGTCGCGGGAGGATGCGACAGCCAGGTGGTTTTGCCAATATGCACATCAAATAAACCTCGAGTCTGCAACGACTTTTAGATATCGGTCTACATTACGCTGGTTTTTTGTTGCATGGTGCAAGTTTCATGAAGGGCTGGCTCGCATACAACTCCAGCAGAGGACAGTGTCTCTCCGGAAGTGCAAGACCTTTATCTTGTGGTGGCACTCTTATACTACCCAGCAACGTATATCACACGCCCGGAGGCATAGTGCAGCCGTTCTTGGTGAACGTGCAATTATGCGCCGTGTGCTTAGGACTAAATGGCATCGATACAGTTGCATCAAAGGGCGTCTTCGCCAGTTTACAACTAACTTCAAAAGTCATTCTGTGGAGATCGCACATGGTGGCTTCATTCTCCGTCATACAATGACGTCCAACTTTCGCCGCAAAGCAATGATTCGGTGGCTAAATTGGATTGCAAATGCCATCCAGTGGGACAACGCCGGAATGCGAATGCATATGTACATCAGGAGGCGGATCCTCAAGCAATGGATTGCTCACTTCCGAGCCGTTAGGGGTTTTAGAGTCGGAGAGGAGGAATCTATCAACAAGCAGATCTGGTTGGCATCCGCGATGAAGCAAGCGGAGAAAGCAAATATGGTCGTCATGCAAGGAGCAGAGAATGCTCGGCTGACTGCAATAGCAGAAAAAAAACGAAACGCCGCTTCAGTTAAAATGGATTTGCTGGCCTGGAATCAACGCAGGCGGCAGGCAGAGCGTGCCGCGGATGATCGCATAAAGTTGGCTGCGCAACAAGACATGAGAGCAAAACGCATAGCGCAAGAGAAAGAAGATCGTGCAGTGGCTTTCAAGGCCGCATGGGAGGCACTAGAAAACATGTACATAAAAGAACATCAACGAGCAACTATATCATGGTTAGACTCCAGCTCATCCAAGAGTCATGTGTCAAAGGCATTCAAACGTATCAAGCGAGAGTTTTACCAACCGCCCACACCGAGAAGTATAAACCGCGAAGCCCAACTGAAATCACTAACTTCGATCGTGCTCATTAGGATGGAGTCAGTGTTGTTCCAAAAAGGGATTGTCATGGGGCATTTGATTCAGCAGTATGCTGAAAGTTCATGCGGGTTTCTTTCTCATGATGAATTCAAATCCCTAGTTCGAGACTTGCCAATTGACTTGTCTCCAGAGCAAATTCGTGTGGTCATTGGTACTTTGGATGCTGACAATGATGGTTATTTGGGTGTTGGAGAGCTCGAAAATGCGCTACATCAAGTTCACAAATATAATGGTGTTTCTGCGTCGCCATGGCGAATGTATATCGACCCAGCACAGGATGTTATGTGTTACCACAACCTAGCAACGAGCGAACTAGTATTCGAGCATCGCATGCATGATACGAAATTAATGGAGATTACAAAATCAAATTTCATTGCTGAAACGGAGCTAGAGGCCATCAATCACATTCGACGAGAACGCGCCCTCGTAATTTTGCCTACTGGGCTAACAGCGTAGTGCAACATTTGTATTTTCCAAGTTTACTTGTAAAAATCACGAATTCTTGTTAGGCCTGGACTCGTGTTAAAGAGGACTATGCGAGCGTGGTCATGGCACGAATGTACCGAAGTTTCAGATCAAGGAGAGAACAGGGAAGGTTGATGTGGAAGATCCAAGCACGCCGGCAAAAGCGAAATGCAGCACGCCATGCCGTTGTTGCGACGAAACTTCAGTGCTGGTGGCGAGTGGTAAGCGCCAGGCTATTATTCATCGCAAAAGTACGGCACCATGTTGAGGTAATCCCAAATCTTGTAGGGAGAAAACTGTCGCTCAGCAGCGTGCCGAGTACTCTACAACACACGATTTGATTTCTTCTCAGGTATTATTGCAACCACAATACTGGTGAGTGCACCTGGACCCCCCCCCGACGAGGGGCAGAAGTGCTGCATGCTCCTCAAGACTATATTGTCGTTAATGAGAATAATCGCGTTTACTTTGTGAAGTGGAGCATGTCCCCTAATGGAGCGCATCTTCGCATGTGGAACAAGCCCTCAGGCTACCATCGATGCACTAAATGTCTTCAAAATATTGCGCTTTTGGAATGCGTCGATGTACCTGGCTTTTTCTGCTTTCGTTGCTTTCGCGCTTCCTTTGATGATTATGATTTTGCACGTGGAATTAAACAGCAGCGACGAGTCAGTCCTGTTTCTTGCACTCTTTGTTCCCAGGGAAGAATTGCTAGTTGGCACTGCCTAAATTTATCTAATGGTCCAGGGCTTGCTGCCTGTTCCCTTTGCTTCACACGGATAGAAAATGTAGATATGAAGTGGCTAAGAATATGATGTATAGCAGAAATGTGGACGACTTTCGGCATCCCGAGCTCGCGCTGGGTGCACGGCGCGGGATTTACGGTGGAGTAGATTGCGGCAGAGATAATCTTTGGAGAGAGATGCGTGGCCGCCCGCCCGTCGGCGGGGAACCCATTCAGCACATAAGATTGTCTCCACTACTAAGGTGCCTCTCTTGGCCAAAAAGAAAATGTTCCGGCGAGTCGAGTTTGTTTTCAAATGGGGGTTTCGCCCGAGACGCAGGATAATCAGAAAGGTTTACATGAGCCGTAGATAGGGCACATACCAGGCTTCTCAACGGCCCCAGGTTCGCACTCAACGGGGTTGGATGCACAAGGGTTATGAGCCTATTAGCAAACTCAAATACCCGCACGTTACACTCCGTGTCTTTCGAAGTTGTTAAATTGTGCTAACATGAAGTTCTTGAAATTCTGTCTCACTGGTATCGCCTCTTTGTCTCATCAGCCTGAGACCCCCCCCAGCGGAGTGGGCTGTCGCGGCGACAACTGGAAGCCAGAGGGCCCGGGCGAGGTTTAAACTACCGTTTTAGTATATGTTGTGTCTCGTCGTCTCTGAGGCGCTGCTCGGTTTACGACCGAGAGAGGTTCTGTGGCATTTTACCAAGTCAGGGACGCGAAGGAAATGGATAAAACTCAGACGCAGTTGACTAGAGCGAGAGCATGTACTAGCCCGAGGATAAGCCACTAGGAACGGAAGAGACGTGGATAGGGCGCCATGTTGAAGTTCAAAAAAACAAAAACCCACATGGCGGTTTTACTTCACTTCACGTTGACGTACCTAACTCCCGACAGTTTAACTTCACGTCGACGCCCCTAGCTAGCTCTCCTGGTCTTCATCTCTTCCGCTGGCCGTGGGCGTCTCTTTAACAGTGACCCTGGGCTGAGAGAAAAATTATTAGATATTTTCGACTTCCCGAAGAGGCTTTCTTACTCGCGATCATTTTTACTCGTGCTTGCGAGAAGCTCTGGGAGGCATGGTCTAAACGCGACAGGCTTGCATGCAACCCAGGTATGCTCCCATGCTGTGATGCTGCCCACACTAGCCGGCTTCATCTAACCTACTAACCTGCAAGCGACCGAGCTCCGTTCACGTGTGCACAAGCAGTGCGCACACGGCCAGCGGCGCTTGTGTTTGTACCGCAGCGGCGGAGGATTTCAGCAGCCTCTGCCCAGCATGTGGCGGCGAGTTGGGCGTACTGTGTACGCGCAGTGTCTGCGCGGTCCACGACTGCGGCATCAGCAGCGACGGCCACTACCTCCGCCGCCGCAACCGCGCGTCCATTGTAAAAAACTGCCGCGGCCGAAAGACGCCGCGCCGCCTCGTGCCGACGAGATGGGTCACGACGGAGAATGCGAGCAAGTCGCACATTCGTGGCTGCGCGAGGTGCGGGGGCACCAGCAGCTCCAAGACGCAACTCTGCTCGGGCGAGAGTATCACGCGCAGCCTTATCCTTACCAGTCGCCGCAGCTAACGCACCTCGCGCAGCAAGCACGAGCGCAGCGGCGAAATTGCTGGTTACATGGCCGTAGACTGCCTCAGTGGCAGCCTCGGCACGCTCCAGATGTGAAGCAGCGGCAGTGGCAGCCGGATCAAGAGTTGCACCAAACCCGCCGGCGTACGCCAGGCGCGCGGCGACGAGCGCTACACGCTTAGCTGCATCAGTTTTCGCGTCCGCAGTAGCGCTATTGGCATGGTGGCGTCCAGACTCGCGAGTAGCCGCGCATTCTTCTGCCTCTTCTGAGTCAATCCACTGCGAAGTCACCTCTCCGCGGCGACGTGAGACTGTAAAAGCAGCAACCTGCGGAGGCGACTTGTCGAAATACGTGTGCATGTGAAAAGACGCTGGTCCATGCTGCAACATCGGCAAGCGCCGC